>OJLA01000033.1_pt1 | contig 120737 bp, 120 predicted proteins | sample 1596611 | NCBI WGS metagenome assembly OJLA01 (sample SAMEA4350168, study PRJEB24818) | metagenome | biome: human; feature: gut; material: faeces | place: Denmark | collected 2013-09
ATTTGCATAACTATATGTTGAATAAAAAGGACGTTCTTTTTTAATTCTATGCAATTTAACTTCTTTTGAAATGGTAGACGGATCATTTTGAAAAATGTTACCAATATCTTTAAGAAGAATAGTCATAGCCCCATTATCATCACGATTTTCAGTAATTATTTTTTGAATTTTAATTCTATCATCTAAAGAAAAATGCTTTTGATATTTTTTTGATTCAGTATATTTAGTTTTAGTATTAATTGTTAATTGTGATTTCATTGGCTACCTCCTACAAGCCAATCCTAAGGTTACAATATTATTATATACGAACGGAATTTACTTTTTCAATGATTTTGTTTCTACTATTCATAGCGGAATTTACTTTTTCAATTAACAGTTATAAATTTGTTATTCTATTTTAATTGACTTAACAATTATTATAGATTATAATAAAGGCGTATTAAGAAAACGTTTTCAATTGTTTATTGGCGGTTATTAAAGTGAAATTGTTAATATTATTGCTGATAGAGTTATTCAATTTTATTGCCAAATATAAAGAACTAGCTTTATATTATATCACTAAGATGATTGCTTATTATTGTAGAGGATAGTATTTTTTCAGACTATTCTAGTTTAATAGTAATAACTCGGAAATGGAGAAAAAGAAGATGGATAAGAAATTATTGAGGTCAATATTAGGCTCTTTATGTGGTGCATCTTTAATTTTAGGGGTTACTTCATGTGGAGTTAAAGGCGACCAAGGTGATAAGGGAGATCAGGGAATTCAAGGTGAAAAAGGCGATAAAGGCGATAAAGGTGATAAAGGTGATAAAGGTGATAATGCTATAGATGCTTACTCAATCGCTAAATCATTTGGCTATGTTGGAACTTATGGTGATTGGGTAAATGATATTGTAAGTGGTGAATTAGGTGTTCAGTATGCTGTAACATTAAATAGTGACTATACATCATTCACATACGGTTGGGATAATAAAGTTGTGACTTTAGGTGAAAAAGCGATATTGCTTGATAATCGTTTAACTGATGAAGAGGTTGCGGCTCATAATTATATTTATAATAATATAAATAAGGCAATAGAGGCTGCTAAAGATGGAACTGAACAGGAACAAATGATTATTTATATTGCGCCAGGTGTTTATTGGACACATGATCCAGATTCTGCTTCAACTGATAAAGCATTCACGATTGAAAAAAATTGTGCTAATATGAAATGGCAAGGATTGACTGATGATTATCGTAACGTTGTGTTAGCATTTAATTATGGACACAATGTTGGATATGATGGAGGAAATCCAACTTGCTTTAATATTTCAGGTGATGGATTCCAAATTGAAAATTTAACAGTTGGTGGTTATTGTAATATTGATTTAGAATATGCATTAAATAGCTCATATAATCATGAGAAACGTTCTACAGATGTTACTCAATGTCAATTAGGCTCATATAGTGGTGATAAATTATATTGTAAAAATGTAGCCTTTATTAGTAGACTAAATATGATGCCATTTGTCAGTAGTAAACGTGCATTATATGTTGATTGTCATATGGAATCAACGGATGACTCATTAAACGGCTCATCACAAGCTGTTTATCTAAATTGTGATTTTGATTTTTACGCTTCTAAGCCATGGGGTGGATCAAGTGGTGTTACATTATTAAATTGTGATTTTAATATTACACATATTAATATTGGAACTGATCCACATCAATATTTAGTTAAAGGTGCTGGAAGATTCAATGTTATTGATTCGAGATTCCATGATTCTACGGGATTACAAACCTATAAAATTGGTTGGAGTGATATTTTATCTGATACATACAGAAGCTATTATTCTAATGTAACATATAATGGCGTTCAAACTGATTTTTCAGATGGTGGCATAAATGCTGATAAGGGAATTGATATTTCTGGTACACAAGCATTAAAGGCATATAAATTAGTAAATTCAAAAGGAAATGTAACATATAATGTTTATAATTTGCTAAGAGGAACAGATGAATGGGATCCACTTTCTCAAAAAGAATTAGTTACATCATTAGGTGGCGTTGATATTCCTACTACATTATCAGTATCAACAGATGCAATTAATTTGGAAACTGGTAAAGAAAATGCTGACAAAGCTAATTTAACATATACAATCAAAGGTCCTCAGGCTACCGATTATAACGCAAATTCAAGCATAACATGGAGTGTAGATGAAGCATACAAAAATGTTGTTTCCCTAACTCCACAAAATGATGGCAAATGTGTTGTTACTGCAACAAATGATTTAGAACAAACAGTAAAGGTAATTATTACTGCTCGTGATAAGAGTGGACTTGAAGCTGCTGTTGCAATTAATGTTAAACCATCTATTTTACCTATTGATAAGGCAAGCAATCTTCAAATAATTCAAAATCAAAATGGTGTAGCTTCTGTTTCATATGATATCGGAAACTTAGGTGTACGTGCCGATAATTCACGAATTAATTGGTATGTATGTGATGATGCTAATGGAACTAATGCAATTCATGTTGCTACAGGTCGTGGAGAAACGCCATTACAAAGTATTTTAATTCATCCTGCTTGGGTTGGAAAGTATTTAAAGGCTACAGTTGAGTCTAAGCATATACGTTCAGAGTATGCAGAACCTGCTGAAGTAATTAGTGAAGTAGCTATTTTTGAAAATGGTGTGAAGAGCCTTGATGAATATCAAGTTGATTTAGCATCATTGCCTACAGAAAATAATATGACAATATTACCAGGTTATTGGATTGCTAACAATGTAGCATATGGCACAGGTGCTAAAAATGGCTTTAAGGGCTATACAGGTTTATATTTTACAGGTAATAAGAACGCATCACCTGCTTTCAGTGAAATTGATTATATTCCAGTTGCTGGTTCTTATGGTGATATGGATGTCACAATGAAAGTTGCTCCAGGTAAAACTGCTGCACAAGGCTTTGGTTCAAAAGGCAACTTTATTGAAGTAAGAATAAAATATGATGCTACAACTAAAACAGGATATGCTCTTCGAATCGAAAGAGAAAGTGGAGATTCAACAATTGTTAAGTTGGTTCAACTTAGTGTTGATGAATCTGGCAAACAAAATGTAACTGTTTTAGCAACATCTGCTTCAACATCAGCATATTTGACTGAATGTACAATTCATGTTTGGACAAAGGATGGAAAATTGCATACGCATATTGAATCATCTGCTGAACAACCTAAAACTGCTGTTGATAAGGGATATTTAGCAACTGTTGATTTAGAAGCTGAAATTAAATCTAATACAAATGGAGGATTTGGTGTATATTACGAGAGTTCAACTGGTGATAATACGACATATATTGGTAGTTTGTTAATTAAATGGAATAAATAAAGAAAGAAAAAACCGCGAAATTTAATTTCGTGGTTTTTCATAATAAAAGGAGCTTTAATTTGCTCCTTTTAAAACATTTTACCGAAGATTGCATCTACAGAGTCTTCAGTATCATCTTTAATTAAATCCAAATCAAGGGCAACTTCATACATTATTTCGTTTACACCTTGGTACTCATCAAATATTTGAACTGTAATATCATCAAGAATTCCAAAATATGCATCAGGTATTTCTTCATGACGTTCAATATATTCATTTACCTTATCTTCAAGGTCAGATAATTTTTTATAATCTTCATCTTTATAATCAGGCTTATTCATTAATTCATTTTCAAAATCTTGGATATAAAGAAGAAGATTTATGGTTTTAGCATTCTTATCCATTTCTTTAATATTTCCACGATATTCGCTTTTAAGAATAGATTGAATAGTCATAAAATGATCATGAATATAATTGAAGCCTGTTTCAAAGATAACCTCAAGTGTTTCATCAAGGCTACCTTCTTTAACACGTTTGTCATATAAATAATCTACAACGAGAATAGTGTGAGAAAATCTAGAAATTATTTTACTCTTTAAAGAAATAAGAGCGTTAATTAATTCATGATTTTCAAATTTCCAATTGCCATAGTCTGTATAGATATCCACAATCTCACCACTATCTTGTCTTCATTTGAGGGAATAAGATTACATCACGGATAGTAGTAGATTCAGTTAAGAAGATAACAAGTCTATCTACACCAATACCAATACCACCAGCAGGAGGCATACCATATTCAAGAGCTTCTACGAAATCTGTATCCATTTCGTTTGCTTCATCATTTCCAGCATCCTTTTCCTTTAATTGCTCAAGGAAACGTTCCTTTTGATCAATTGGGTCATTTAATTCAGTATAGGCATTAGCAAACTCCTTGCCACCAATAAATAATTCAAAACGTTGTACGAAACGAGGATCTGCTGGGTCCTTCTTAGTAAGTGGTGAAATCTCGATTGGATGTCCACAAAGGAAAGTAGGTTGGATTAAAGTCTTTTCACCATATTCCTCAAAGAAGGCATTAATAATATGACCAACAGAAATGAAATGAGGCTCAACTGGTACATTATGTTCCTTTGCAAGAGCAAGTGCTTCTTCAAATGTATAATTATTATTCTTAAAGTCAACACCAGTTTGTTCTTTAATTACATCGCACATAGTAACAACTCTAAATGGCTTTTCAATGTTAATTAATTCACCGTCTGGATTGAATGGATTTTTAAATTCAGTCTTACCAATAACCTTTGTAGCTGCGTGGCGAATTACACCTTCACAAAGTTCCATCATAGAGCTTAAATCACCAAATGCTTGATAAAGCTCAACAGTAGTAAATTCAGGGTTATGAGTACGATCCATACCTTCATTACGGAAAATACGACCAATTTCATAAACTCTTTCAAGGCCACCTACAAGTAATCTCTTTAAATGTAATTCCGTTGCAATACGTAAGTAGAAGTCTGCATCAAGTGCATTATGATGAGTAATGAAAGGACGAGCAGTAGCTCCACCTTGAATGTTTTGAAGAACAGGTGTTTCAACCTCGATAAAATCATGACTATCAAAATATTCTTGCATAGCACGAATAATTCTTGGACGTTGAATGGCAACACGCTTAGCATCCTCATTCATAATAAGGTCAAGATAACGTCTTCTATAACGCTCTTCAACATCTTGAAGTCCATGGAATTTTTCAGGAAGTGGTCTTAAAGCCTTTACAAGGTGAGTGTATTTAGTACATTTAATGGTTATTTCACCAGTTTGAGTACGCATTACATGTCCATTAATACCAACAATATCACCAATATCAGCCATTTTAAATAGATTGTATTGATCTTCACCAACTATATCCTTACGAATATAAATTTGAATAAAGCCTTCTTTATCTTGAATAGCAAAGAAAGAAGCCTTACCCATTTTACGGATAAACATAATACGACCAGCAACCGCTACATCGACAGCTTTTTCTTCAAGCTCTTCATGAGACATATCCTTATATTCGTTTTTAATATCAACGCTATGTCCAGTTACATCAAATTTTTGACCAAAAGGGTCAATTCCTAATTCTTTATATTTTGCAAGCTTATCTCTTCTTATAATTTCTTGTTCAGATAATTTTTCCACAATAAAAACCTCCTAAAGTTATACAGCTTATTATATCATATCTTTTTTAAAAAAAGTAGAAAAATACATCATTATTATAAAAAATAGTAAAAAAATTATTTAAAAAATAAACATTATTACTATAAATTGTATAAAAATTATAGAGTTATAATAAAAAAATCATTCATAACAATTGAAGAATTAGGATGTATTCCAATAGTAAAAGATAGTAAGTGATAAGTAATGAAAATGCTCATATTAAATCATTTTAAAAACTTTAGATTTATAAATATCATAAAATAATAATATGTTTATCACTTTTAATGGAAAAATAGCATAAAGATTTTAAAGTATGAAGAATGCTTTTTGTTGGAATTTTTCTTGTTGCTTTTTTCCAACAAAAATATTAAAATAATATTGAGGTGATATTTGTGGCATTTTATGGTAGAGAAAATGAACAAGAGGCTTTAAATTATATTATTCAAAAGGATGATTTTGGCTCTGGATTAATTTTCGGTAGGAGACGTCTTGGAAAGACAGAACTTTTAAAACATTGCTTTTCAAATTCAAATAAACCTTTTATTATTTATCAATGTAATCAAGAAAATGAAACGAGTAATATTTTGGATTTGACTAAGGTTATTAGGGAGACCTTAGGTGTTAAAAATCTAGCATTTGACACTTTTGTTGATGCAATTGAGTATTTATTTGAATATGCAATGAATAATGAACTTTTATTTGCAATTGATGAATATCCATATATTAGAAAAATTATTAATGGGTTAGATTCAAAAATCCAAAGGATTATTGATAATTTTCAAAATAAAAGTAAAATTAAGTTTTTTATATTAGGTAGTAGTATTTCTACAATGGAAGATATTCAAAGTGAAAGTAATCCTTTATATAGGAGATTTGAATTAACATTATTGCTTAAAGAAATGGATTATTATGATTCACAAAAATTTTATAGTAGTTTTTCTAATGAAGATAAGGTAATGCTTTATGCAGCTTTTGGAGGTGTGCCTTATTATAACAAACAAATAAATGATAAATTATCTGTAAAGGATAATATAATAAGGTTACTTAGTGGACAATTTTCACATTTGTTAAGCGAGGTTACTTCTAATATTAAAGAGGAATTAACTAAGGTTAATAACGCTTATTCTGTATTTTCTAGTATAGCAATGGGTGCTTTTCATTATTCTGATATATTGTCTAAATCCGGAATTAAAACGTCAACTTCTTTATATGATACCTTAGAAATATTAGAAAAAATGGACTTAATTCATTATGTCTGTCCTATAAATGATAAAAAGAATAAAAAGAAATCTGGATATGGTTTGACAGATAGTGCAGTTTGTTTTTATTACAGGTATATTTATCATAATCTTTCTATTAAAAACATTATTAGTGATGATTTATTCTATGAAAAATACATAAAGGATGATTTTTTGCATACCGTAGTACCTAAAACATTCGAAAAAATAGCTAAAGAATATTTAATTAGAAAAAATAAAAATGGACTTATTGTTCCTTATTTAGAAGATATTGGTACTTATTGGTATGACAATCCTAAAGAAAAGAAAAACGGTCAATTTGATTTGGTAACTAAATCAAGTGATGGTTATACTGTTTACGAGGTTAAATATACCAATTCTAAAATTGATAATAGGATAATTAATGAAGAAATAGAACAATTAAAAAATACGAGTATATATCCTGCAAAGCTTGGATTTGTTTCAAAAAATGGATTTAATATAACATATGATAATGATTATATTTTAATTACATTAGATGATATTTATGCCTTTAATTAAATGATATAAAGTTCACATATAACTAAAAATATAAAGTAGAACGTGTTAGTACCGAAAGCAAAACACAATTAGCAATAGTTAAGGAATAATTTAAATTGGACTTATATTTCACCGACTTGTAATTTTGATGCGGAAGGTTCAGAAACAGGAGAATATCAAATTGGTGGTGAAAATTTAATTTTAAATTCAAATGGTGAAAGTATTATTTCATATAATTGAAAGTATTATTTCATATAATGATTATGCCATTGCTTTAGTTGATGTTATTATTAGTAGGAAATATAATAAAGAAAGAATTAGTGTTTGCTCAAAATAATTAAGATAAAAAGTAATTAAAATTAAATTTATTAAAGTGATAAAAGAACGGAGGTTAGTCTCTTCGTTCTTTTTTGTTTGATATAGTATTAAAAAAGTTCATATTTATTCTTTTTTAGATAAGGATGTTTTTTGTAATAAATTTTTTTGGCTTTATGGTTTTTAATTGCTTTATAAATCATAGCTATAAATGGAGGTTTTAAAATTTTAATTGTAATTTTTTTAGTTAAGGTAAGTAATTCATAGAATTCCTTGATTGAATTTTTATAATAATATTTATATCCGATTATAAAGCCGATAATAAGCATTGATACAAGATAAGGATTAGTTTTAATCATTACCTTATCAATTAATTTAATGTAAAAGTATATATAAAATACAGAGTATAATATATCTTTAAAAGGAGAAATTTTTTTATATCTTATGAATCTTAAAATAAAGCCTAAAATATAGCCATAGCTTAAATTTAGAAGAAGAAGGAAATATTCCATTAAGCAAATAGCTTTTTAAAGAATGATTCTTTTTTCTTTTCAGCTTTAAATTCAAGGCCATATATTTCTCCTTCGAGTTCTATGGTGTTGATATCATTATTTGTTTTTACAAGAGCTAGGTTATTTCCTTTAATTTTAAGTGGTGTATTTTCTAGTTCTAGAATTGCTTCTGATGAAGTAATTTCTTTTATTTTTTTTACTCCTCCAATAATAATACCTTTTGTACTTGTCATTTTGATTTCCACAATATCACCAGTTAATTATATGTAGAATAACTAATAATATGAAAAAAGAAGTCCAAAGACTTCTTAATTAGGCTTTATTTTCAGAACCAAGAACAACCTTAATTTTATGTTCGACCATATCATGAACAGCTTGACGAGCATCAGTCATGTATTGACGTGGGTCAAAGTGATCAGGATGTTCAAATAGATGCTTTCTTACCATAGCTGTACATGCAAGACGGATATCTGAATCAATATTAATTTTACATACAGCCATTGTTGCAGCTTTTCTTAACATATCCTCCGGAACGCCAATTGCATTTGGCATCTTTCCACCATTTTCTTCAAGAATCTTAACGTATTCTGGAACAACAGAAGAAGCACCATGTAAAACAATTGGGAAGCTAGGAAGACGACGAGCAACTTCTTCAAGAATATCAAAACGAAGCTGTGGTTTTGTGCCAGGTTTAAATTTAAATGCACCATGGCTTGTACCAATGGCAATCGCAAGAGAATCAACACCGGTTTCTTTAACAAATCTTTCAACATCATCAGGGTTAGTGTAGCTTGAATCTTCAGCACTAACATTTACGTGCTCTTCAACCCCTGCAAGACGTCCAAGTTCACCTTCAACAGTTACATAAGGTACATGCTTATGAGCATATTCGCATACCTTTTTAGTAAGGGCTATATTTTCTTCAAGGCTTAAAGAAGAACCATCAATCATAACAGATGTAAAGCCTCCATCAATACAATCCTTACATGTTTCAAATGTATCGCCATGGTCTAGATGTAGTGCGATAGGAATATTAGAATCCTCAACTGCAGCCTCAACCATCTTTTTTAAATAAATAGGCTTTGCATACTTACGTGCTCCTCTTGAGACCTGTAATATAACAGGGCTATGTAATTCATTACATGCATCAACAATACCTTGAATTTGTTCCATATTGTTAATATTGAAGGCACCTATTGCATAATGACCTTCATATGCTTTTTTAAACATTTCTCTAGTATCTACTAGTGGCATAATAACTCACTCCTTTTTATGTCTAAATTATACTACAATGTAAGTGTTATTTAAAGTATTTAAGTTAGTTTAATTTAATTAAATCATCATTAATAGCCTTTTTTAAGGCATTATAAGCTTCTTTATTGATTTTATGATTTATTACATCAGCTTCCATTATTTTAATTGCATCATTAAAAGAATAAGCATCACGATAGGTTCTTTTAGTGGTTAGGGCATCAAAAATATCTGCGACTGCAATGATTTGAGCTTCAATTGGGATGGCATCGCCTTTAAGGTGTAAAGGATATCCAGAACCATCAAGCTTTTCATGATGACATTTGGCAATGTATGCTATATCTTCGCCTAAAATGGGCTTAATAATTTCATAAGAATAAATAGGATGCATTTTCATGACTTCAAATTCTTTAGGTGTTAATGATGATTCTTTATGAACAATATCAGGTGAAATTTTAATTTTCCCAATATCATGATATGAAGCTGCGTAATTTAAATTATCAGTGTTAAGCTTAAGCCCCATTTCTTCTAAAATAATTAAGGCATATTTGCTAACGCGATAATTATGACCTTTTAAATAATCATCTTTATTTTCTAATCGCTCAATTTGTTTTGAAAGTTCGTCTGTTTTTAAATTTATTTTTGAATCAGAAAGTGATATATAAAGTAAAGAAATTTCTTCAAGAGCATAAATATTAAAGCCTGAGGTTGTATTTATTTCTAGAAGTTCAAAAGGCTCTAAGACAATTCTTTCATTATCAAGGTAAAATTCACATTTTCCTTTTAGTAAAAAATATAAAAGTTTTATTTCTTCTTCACCATCAAGATTAATGTGAAGAGAATGTTCTTTAAATAGATGATAATATTCAAATGAAAATTGTTCATTATTATATAAGGCTAAAGCTTCAACCTTATTGCTTGAAAATTCTTTTTTATAATTTGTTATTTTATGCATTATGACACCATCCATCTATAAATATATTATAATAAAACATTTAATAATCTACAATAAAAAGGAGCAAATTTATTGCTCCTCAAGTACTTTTTCTTCAATTAACTCATACATTAAACATGCATCAGCTTTTTTGATTGTTTCATTTGTGTTCAAAACTTTGACTTTAACTTGCTTATTACCAAATAAGATTGTTATTATATCACCGATTTTAACAATATAAGATGGTTTAACCTGCCTATCATTAACCAAAATACGCTCACCAGAAGTAGCTTCTTTAGCAAGTGTACGACGCTTAATGATTCGACTTACCTTAAGATACTTATCGATTCTCATCAGTTGAAGAAGAATCCTTTTTTTCTGTATTAGTTGAATCTGATTCAGAAGGAATTGAAGTATTGTTTAAAATAGAAGTGGTATCAACATTATCGTTTGCAGTCTCATCATAAACATATACAGGATGACCATCAACCATAACAGGATCATTTTTATGCTTTTTATCATACCAGTCAAGATGTCCTGTAGAATTGATTTCATCAATATCAGACTTTGTTAAAGTTTCAATTCGCTTTAGATATTCAGCAATTGTACTTAATAAAGTCTTATTCTCATTAATGCATTTTTTAGCTTGTTCGTAGCATGATTCAATAATTTTTCTTGTTTCACGGTCAATTTCAAGAGCTACCTGTTCAGAGAAGTTCTTATCCTTGACATAGTCACGTCCTAGGAAAACAGAACCATTAGGCTGTTCATATTGTACAGGACCAAGATCTGACATACCATATTCGGTAACCATTGCACGGGCAATCTTGGTTGCATTTTGGAAGTCATTAGATGCACCAGTTGAAACTTCATTAAACATAATTTCTTCCGCAACACGACCACCTAAATAACCAGTAATACGAGCAGTTAAAGAAGATTTTGTTTCAAGGTATGTTTCCTCTTCAGGAAGCATTAGATTATATCCACCGGCTTGACCACGAGGAATAATTGTTACTTTTTGGACTACATTTGATTTTTCAAGCTTTAAGCCAATAACAGCATGACCAGCTTCATGATAAGCAACAACATTCTTTTCACGTGGAGTAATAACGCGGCTCTTTTTAGCAGGACCCATCATTACACGGTCAGTAGCTTCATCAATATCAAACTTATTGATAACCTTACGATTATCTCTTGCAGCTAAAAGTGCTGCTTCATTTAATAGATTCTCAATATCTGCACCACTAAATCCGGGGATTCGGTGTGCAATTTCATCAAATTTAACGTCAGGAGCAAATTTCTTGTTTCTTGCATGAACCTTTAAAATAGCCGTGCGTCCATTAACATCAGGATTAGAAATTGTAATCTGACGGTCGAAACGACCTGGACGAAGAAGAGCTGGGTCTAGTACGTCAGGTCTATTTGTTGCAGCCATAATAATGATTCCTTGATTAACGGTAAATCCGTCCATTTCAACCAGTAATTGGTTAAGAGTTTGTTCACGTTCATCGTGACCACCACCGATACCAGCACCACGTTGACGACCAACAGCATCAATTTCATCAATGAAAATGATACATGGAGCGTTTTCTTTAGCATCCTTAAATAGGTCACGAACACGAGAAGCACCAACACCAACGAACATTTCAACGAAGTCAGAACCAGAAATAGAGAAGAATGGAACACCAGCTTCACCTGCTACAGCCTTTGCAAGTAAGGTTTTACCTGTACCAGGAGAACCACAAAGTAAGACACCCTTAGGGATACGAGCACCAATTTCAACATATTTACGAGGATTTTTAAGGAAGTCTACAACTTCAACAAGTTCCTCCTTTTCCTCGTCACATCCCGCTACATCATTAAATGTAACGGTTTTACCACGAGCCATTTTTGCACGATTTTTACCAAAATCAAATGCTTGACGATTTCCACCACCGCTTTTCATCATTACGATGAAGAAGATTACAAGAATAATAAGTGGTAAGAAATTAATTAGAACTGACCAGAAGCTTGTAGAAGCCTTTTGTAAAACAACTGGTGCTAAAGTCGCTAGCTCATCATATTGACCTTGAGTAATATTACAAGTAAAGTAGTAAGCAGTACCTTTATCTGTTTCACTTTTCTTTTCAGTTATTTTTCCACGTAATGTTAAATGACCACTATTTGATTCACCAATAGGCTTAGCTGTTAAATCAGTATAAGTTATAATAAGGGGTGAACTTTCATTAATTACATTATTTGTGAATGGTGATTTAATAGAACCATCAGTATCACGAAGTGGAGATGCAACTACAACTGCATCGCCAAGCTTGATATCATCATAAGTTGAATACTTTAAAATATATTCAATTTTATTTGATTCAACATACTGATAAGAAGTGCCTGTTAAATTTCTAATTAAAAGAAAGCCTAGTGCAAAGATAATGATAACTGCAATAAGAATCTGGTAATCAGGTCTTCTACGTTTCATCCCAGGTCTTTGTGGGTTTTGATTATTGTTATTATTTTGATTATTGTCCATAGTTACCTCCTGTAATTATTTTTCGTAAACTTCTCTTTTTAATACACCAACGTATGGAAGATTACGATATAAGCCATTATAATCAAGCCCATAGCCTACAACAAATTCTTTTGGTACAATCATACCAACATAGTCAGCATTAAGATCTACCTTACGACCTTCGGGCTTATCAAGTAAGCAGACTGTTTTAATTGATCTTACTTTTTTTTCTTTAAAAAGATTAATAATGTTTAAAAGAGTAACACCAGTATCGATAATATCATCAACGACAACTACATCACGTCCTCTTACATCAGTTTCAATATCCTTTTTGATTGTAATAGAACCAGTAGAAGACATTCCGTCATAGCTTGATACAGACATGTAATCAACAGAAATATAAGTATTAATATACTTGATTAAATCAGACATAAAAGGCTGGCAACCCTTTAATAGACCGATTACAATAGGATATTTTCCGTCATAATCTTTTGTTATCTCTTTGCCAAGACGCTCACAAATAGCATCAATCTCCTTGGCAGATACAATAACTTTTAAAATATCATTTTCCATCATATCACCTCATATACTAAATAAATATCACCAGAAGACTTCATTTCTGTTAGTCTTTTGGATTTTGCTAAATTAACAACCCAAAGAATTTCACCATTGTTTTCAAGGATTAAAGCGTTATCTCTTTCTTCCTTAGTAAGATGTAAATCCATAAAGAGTTTTTTAATTTTTTTGTGACCATAGGTCATTTCAATTGTATCTCCATCACGTCTATTTCGTAAAACAAGCGGAAATACTAACTCATTATAGCATAATTTTAGATAATTTGCACTTGAATTGGGTAAGTTTTTTGTGAAATAAAAACGTAAATTTTGAATGTAAATCACATTATTTTCATACAATTTATGGTAATTTTCTACTTTTTCATTTTTGACGTCAATAAACGCCTTGTTATAACGCTTTTTAAATATAAATCCATCATGTAAAGTGATTTCATTTTGAGGGGCTTTATCCATAATATTATTAAGAATTAAATTTATTAAATTATAGCTTCTTTCAATTTCTTTTTTTTCAAGAATAAGTGATATAATATCCTTTTTTAGAGCGTTGTCAAGTATTTTGAAGCTTTCTACATCAATGATATTATTATGCTCATTTAAATATGTGATAGACATATTTCTAATAAAAGAAAAAGCCTCATGCATCATTTTTGAATAATTATTTAACTCCTTTAAGATATTAGGATTTTCATTTTCAAGAAGAGGAAGAATATGGTGTCTAATTCTATTTCTCCTAAATTCATCCTCACTATTTGATGAATCCTCATAATAGGTTAAATTATTAACTTCTTGATAAGCTTTAATTTCTTTTTTAGTAACACACATAAGTGGTCTTACAATAGTAATATTATTTCTTTTTTGAGTGATATTTATACCACCATAGCCGTATAAATTAGAACCACGAATTAAATTTAAAAGAATTGTTTCAGCATTATCATTTAGGTGATGAGCAGTTGCAATATAGTTAGCATTATATTTTTTGGCAACCTGCATAAAAAAATCATAGCGTTTATTATGAGCATCAGCGTGAAAGTTTTTACTATGATTTTCAACTAAATGCATTACCTCATAATTAATATTAAGCCTTTTAGCTAAACTAATAGCCTCATCTTCCTCAAGCTCTGATTGAAGTCGGTGTTTATGATTTACATGAGCTATAATTACTTCATAGCCTAGTTTAATTAAAATATCTAATAAAACTCTAGAATCTACTCCGTATGAAAAAGCAAGCACGATTTTAGCATGGGGTTCGATTAATTTGTTTTCTTTAATAAAGCTTTGAACTTTATTTATCATTTTCATCACTTCCATTTTTTCAACTTATTATATCATATATCTTAAATAATAGAAAAATTTTATTTATCTTTTAAAATGTGTTATGAATAAAAAAGGACTGTGATATTATGACTGAAAAGGAAATTTTAAAGATAGTTGGGACACAAAAAGATTTTTTTAGGTCGGGAAAAACATTAGATGTTAGCTTTAGAATAACTCATCTTAAGAAATTATATGATGTAATTAAACAAAAAGAAGATAAAATAGCGGGAGCTTTGTATAAGGATTTAGGTAAAAGTAAAAGTGAGGCTTATATGTGTGAAATTGGCTTAGTTTTAAGTGAAATAAGCTACATGCTTAAGCATATTAAAAAATGGACAAAGCCACGTAAAAAAAGAAGTCCTCTTGCTCAATTTAGGGCAGTAAGCTTTTTACAATAGCAGAGCCTTATGGTACGGTTTTAGTAATGCCACCATGGAATTATCCTTTTTTATTAAGTGTAGATCCTTTAGTAGAGGCGATAGCTGCAGGAAATACAATAATCATTAAGACAAGTGAATATTCACCTTATACAAATGAGATTGTAAAAGAAATTATTGAAGATGCTTTTGAGCCTAAATACGCTACGGTTATTTTTGGTGGTATTATTGAAAATCAAACATTAATTCACGCACAATTTGATTATATCTTTTTTACAGGAAGTAAAAAGGTAGGAAGTATTGTTTATGAGGCCGCGAGTAAAATGATGATTCCTTCTTCACTTGAACTTGGAGGAAAGAGTCCTTGTATTGTTGATAGAAGTGCTAAAATTGAGGCTAAAAGAATTATCTTTGGTAAGCTATTAAATGTAGGGCAAGCCTGTGTAGCACCTGATTATATTTTAGTTAAAAGAGAAGTACATGATAAGTTAATTGAAGCTTTAAAAAAAGAAATTATTAAGCAGTATGGTTCTAATTATTTAGCATCACCAAACTATGGAAAAATAATTGATTATGAGCATTTTAGGAGAGTTATTTCTTTGCTTGATGAACAAAAATAATATATGGGGAAGGCTATAATGAAGAATTATTAAAAATAGAACCAACTATTTTAGATAATGTTTCATATAGTGATAAGGTGATGCAAGAGGAAATATTTGGTCCTATATTACCAGTAATTATTTATGATGATATTAGTGAAGTTATTGATTATGTTAATAGTCATGATGTACCACTTGCTTGTTATATATTTGCAAGGAATAAAAAATTAATTAATTATCTTATAAGACAAATTGGTTTTGGTGGTGGTTGTATAAATGATACGCTTATTCATTTATCATCATCGTATTTAGGGTTTGGTGGTTTTAAGGAATCTGGGCTTGGTTCATATCATGGTAAAGCAGGCTTTTATACATTTTCACACACTAAAAGTATCATTGATAAGAAGCTATGGATTGATCTTCCTATGAGGTATAGTCCTTATTCTAAAGGAAAGGATAGAATTATTCATAAATTTTTAAAATAGTATTAATATACCTTTATTGCAAGAATAGATGTATCATCATGAAGCTTTTTATTTGATTCATTAAAAATATATTTGGCAATATTATAAACAAGCTTATCAGGCTCAAGATAGGAAATGCTTAAAATATATGAATATAGAGCTTTAATGTTTGAAAAATCAAAGACTCCATCAGACATTAATAAAATTATATCATTTTTTTCAAGGTCGATTTCATATAAATCAAGAATACCATCAAAATCAATTGGAAGAGTTTTGGTATTAAATTCTTTTATTTGATTATTACGAATAAGAAGGGAAGTTGAAGATGCAATTTTAAATAACTTTCCTTTTTTTGTTGCTAAATTGGCACTAAAAAAATCAAGTGTTGCATATGAAGATGTAAAAAGGGAAATATGGCTAAGCTCAGTTAAAAGTCTAATTATCTTTTCATCATCATAAGGAAGATTTATTAATCCTTCAAGTCTTTTCAGTAATGCCTTTGATGCTTCATATGCTTTAAGACCTGAACCCATACCATCACTTAAGGCGGCATAAAGCTTTGTACTGGTTTTTTTAATTAGACAATTGTCTCCGGCAATATAGCCACCACCCTTTGATAAGATAATTGATTCAGCTTTGATTTTACACTTGCTCTTATAGGCTATTTCATAGGTGTTATTACCTGTATAGCTGACATTTAAATTTTTATTTTTTAGAATTCTTTCAAGCTTTAATGGTAAAATATATTCATTAAATGACAAAGTCATTTGACTATCATTTATATAGTTAATGCTAGACAAAGAATAGTTTTTAAGCTTAGCTATTAAATCATTTTTTAAAGTGTTTTCAGATATTAAAATATTTATAGTATCTTTTATGGTGTTATAGCTTGAATTTAAATTAAAGTTTATTTTAGGAGCTTCGTCCATCATTTTTTTATATTCGCAATTATAAATAAAATAATCAATTTCCTTAGAATGCTTCATATTACTTGTTACTTCATACATAAGAAAATGATACATGTCAATTCGGCGTTTAGAAAAGCATTTTTCTTTCATGGGACAATTAAGACAATATGATTTTAACAATGCTTTAATTCTTTCATCAATTGTATCATAGGAATCCATATTATTACTCTTATTTTCAATTAATTTAAGGTATTTATTAACATTATTAATAACAGAGGATAAATAAATGGGCTTATCATTTTGATTATAAAGCAAAAAATTAAGAGCAATTGGGATGTAATATAAGTATTGAGTTTTAAATAAGTAAATAGAAATTAAAGTGAAAATTATATTTAGTGAGAAGCTTTTAAGAGCTAGTGCTAAAAAGAAAAGATAAAATGGTATTTTGGTGTAGTTATTAAAAATTGCTCCTGTAACAACAAAAAATAACATAGTTAGATCTCGTTTATTTTGGTAGCTTATTATCAAAAAAGCATAGCCTAAATGAGCATTAGAAGAAAAATAAAGATAAATAGAGGATAAAAAAGTAATAAGAAGCTTGTTTAAATAAAAATCTAAAGCCATATTAGTTTTAAAATAAAAATAAAGGCCTAAGGTAAATAAGATAAGAATACTACTAATAAGTAAAATTGTTTTAGCCTCTTTTATTATATAGGCATTAAATATAATAAAAAGAATAAGACTATATAAAAGGGAAATATATTTCTTTTTAAAAAGATAGATTACTTGAAGAAGTAATATTAAGCATAAAGAAGGTATAAAAGCTTCGGGCTTTATAAAATAAATAAATAGAAGACCAAAGGTATAATAGGGCTTTAAATTAGTTAAAAAAAGGTAAGTAAGACTTAAATATAAAAACAAATATTTGTTTGGAAAGTAAAAAGAGATTAAAGGTATTAATGCCACAATAATGTATTTAAAATATTTATACACAAATATCACCATGCTATATTTTAGAATAAGTTTTTTTCATAAAATGTCATATAAAATCATATATATTGAGAAAAGTATTTAATTGTGTTAAAATTCTTAAGACAAGAAGGGTCGTAATAGAATGAAACTTATTTTAGCAAGTAAATCGCCAAGAAGAAAAGAAATTCTTCAAAGAGAAGGGTTTACATTTGAAATTGTATCAAAAAATACAGATGAGACAATGGACGCGAATTTATCACCATATCAAAATGTTATGAATGTTGCAAGAAAAAAAGGTGAGGCTGTTGCTTCTCTTTTTCCAAATGACGTGGTTTTATCAACTGATACAATTGTTTGTCTAGATGGAAAAATTTATGGAAAGCCTAAAGACAGGAAAGATGCATATAATACCTTAGCTACATTTAGTGGGATGACACATGAGGTAGTATCTGGTGTATCAATTATTTCAAAAAAGCTTAGTATGACAATGTATGTTAAATCCTATGTTACATTTAAAAAGCTAACAAAAGAAATGATTGATGATTATCTTAAAACGGATGAGCCTTATGATAAGGCAGGCTCATATGCTATTCAGGGTGAAGGAAGAAGCTTGATTGAAGGATATAGTGGTTCACTGGATAATATAATTGGACTTCCAATTGAATATATTAAGGATATGTTAAGGGTGATGTTGAATGAAGTGGAAAATAGGTAATGTTGAAATTGAAAATCAGTTAGTTTTAGCACCAATGGCTGGTATTACAAATGAGGCATTTAGAAGTATATGCAAGGAAATGGGAGCCGGTCTTGTAGTATGTGAAATGATTAGTGATAAGGCTCTTTCATTTCATAATGCTAAAACGATAAAAATGACAGGAGTAAGCCAAAATGAGCATCCTCTTTCAATGCAAATTTTTGGTGCGGATAAAGAGACTCTTGTATACGCAGCTAAATGGATTTATGAAAATACTGATGCGGATATCATTGATATTAATATGGGCTGTCCTGTTAATAAGGTTGCTAAAAGAGCAGGTGCAGGCTCTTCCTTATTAAGGGATCCTAATAAGGTTTATGAAATAACAAAGGCTGTTGTTGAAGCTACTCCACTTCCCGTAACTGTTAAAATTAGAATCGGTTGGGATGAAAATAATATTAATGCGGTAGAAAATGCTAAAATGATTGAAAAAGCAGGTGCTTGTGCCATTGCTGTTCATGGTAGGACTAGAGCTCAAATGTATAGTGGTCATGCTAATCTTGATGTGATTAAGGATGTAGTAGAGGCGGTTAATATTCCGGTTGTAGGAAATGGTGATATTGTTGATGGTCCTTCGGCTTTACATATGCTAGAATATACTGGTTGTAAGGCAATTATGATTGGAAGAGGTGCCTTAGGTAATCCTTGGATATTTAAAGAAATTAATGCTTATTTTGCAGGTAAAGAATTCAAAAGACCATCAAAAGAAGAAATTTATAATATGATTGTAGACCAATATGAAAGACTTTTAAAATTAAAGGGGGAAAGATTGGCTTTACTTGAAATGAGAAGTCATGTTGGATGGTATTTAAAGGGAATGCAGGGTAGTGCTCAAATAAAAAATAAGGCTAATCAGGCTTTAAGCTTTGAAGAGGTTAAAAAGATTTTGAAGGAGTATCTTTTAGCTTGATTTGGGCTATTTTTGGTAGTATTTTATTAGTTTTAATTGCATACCTAATTTATGATAATTATCATATTGAATTTAAATACTTTGAACAAAAATCTAGCTTTAATTTAACGATTTGTCAAATATCAGATCTTCATTCAAGAAAGCTTAATGTAGGCCTTATAGTTAAAATGATTGAAAAATATAAACCCGATGTTATATTTTATACCGGTGATATGGTTGATGGAATTAAGGATGATTTAAAAATATCTTTAAGCTTAATTGAGGCTTTAAAGGATTATCCAAGCTTTTATGTTTTAGGGAATCATGAGCTTAGACTTGACAGAAAGCTTTCATCTTACTTAGCATCTTTAGCTTTACTTGGCGTTAGAGTATTAGATAATGAGGTAGTTGATTTTAAAGGAATAAAAATAAAAGGTGAAAAGCCGATTATAAAACAAGATTTTTCTAAAATAAATGCCTCTTATGCAGATATTGTCTTAGCCCATAATCCTGAAGGAATAAAGAAATATAATGGTAAATATATATTTTCAGGACATGCCCATGGTGGCCAGTTTAGGTTTATGGGACGTGGACTTTATTCACCAGGTCAAGGCCTATTTCCTAAATATACCAAAGGAAAGTACTATGTAGATGATAAGGTTATGTTTGTAAGTGCAGGTCTTGGTGGTAAGGATTTTAGAATAAGGTTATTTAACTCACCGAATATAAATATTGTAAAATTTAGTATTGAACTAAAGTGAGCTTTATGGTGTATTCTATTCTTGAGGTGATATTATGGTTAAGCAAACAGCTGGACGTGATGCTTTAACAGGATTTGCGGATGATTTCGCAAGATATAACGATGATGTTTTATTTGGTGAGGTATGGAATAATCCCAATATTAGCTTACATAATCGTTCAATGATTACTATTTCTTGTTTAGTTGGTAAGGGCATTGTTGATGATTCTTTAAAATATCACATTACGACTGCTAAAAAGAATGGTGTTACAAAGGAAGAGATGGCATCAATGCTAACACAGCTTGGCTTTTATGCAGGTTGGCCTAATGCGTGGGCTGCTTTAAAGATGGCTCGTGAGGTTTACAAGGATGGTGGATCCCATGGTGGTATGTTTGGACTTGGTAGCTTTAATGAGGCTTACAAGCAATATTTTATTGGTAATTCTTATTTAAATCCTTTAACTAAACCTACGGACAATGTTCATATTACAAATGTAACATTTGAACCAGGCTGCCGTAATAATTGGCATATTCATCACGCTACTAAGGGTGGCGGACAACTTCTTATTTGTATTTCTGGTAGTGGTTGGTATCAAGAAGAAGGTCGTGAACCACAAAGCTTAAATGAGGGCGATGTAGTCGTGATTCGGGCAAATGTAAAGCATTGGCATGGAGCGAAGAAGAATTGCTGGTTTTCACATCTTGCGATGGAAATTCCAGGAGAAAATACAAGCAATGAATGGTGCGAGCCTGTTTTAGACGAATATTATAATAAATTATAAAAAATAAGCTATTAGATTCATACATATCTGTATTTCTAATAGCTTTTTTAATGTGTAATTAGTGTCAATAGAGTATCATCTTGTTTTTGAGACTTTATTTTTTAGGCGATAATAGGTTGACTTGCTAATTTTTAAATTTTTAATAGCATCATCATTTGTGATTATCCCTTTTTTTACCAAATCAATTTGTTCGTAAAATGTTAGCATATCAATCTTAATTGCTTTTCTGCCTTTATATATTTTATCGCTTTTAGCTTTTTCAATTCCTTTTTTTTGTTTAATAATTTGTTCGTTAAGCTGCTGTTGATAGATAAATTTTAAGACTTCAAAAGTTTTAGAATTATTAATTTCAGTATTATTTAAGATTAATTTATTTCCTTTTGCAAGATTATTAAGAATTATTTTGATTATTCCAAGTGAGTTACATTTTTCTATGATATTGTTTAAATTAACTGTTTCTCTTTCAGTATAGGAAATTACATATAAATTATCACCTGAATATGATTCCTTTGTTTTTATTAGGTATTCAATTGGATTCATATAATCCATTTTTAAAGAGGCTAATATATCATAGTAATCTTCACGAGTATTTGAAGGTACTCTTTCAGAAATAAATACAGGTTGGATATTTTCTCTAATATATTCTTTTTTTAAAAATCGAGCTCTAATCCTGGAAGTCCTTGAAATATATCACTATTTAATAAATCAATAACGTCATAATAGGGAGTGAAGATATATTTAAATGTGTCATCATCATTAAAAATGTAGTCAAGTTTACATAAAACATATTCAATATTAAGATTATCTTTTATGCATATTAGTCCACTAGTTGTAATGCTATTCATAATTTTTCTCCATTAGTTTATTATAGGAATATTTTAAAATCTTGTCATATCTTGCGCATATCATTGTTTTATAAAATTCTGAATATCTGAAATATTAATATCATTAATTAATGCAAATATATTTTTTAGATTAATGCGATTATAAATTTTAATTAAGGCTTTGTTACATTCTAAAAATTCTAATGATGATATAACTTCAAAGTAGGAAGATTTTTTATTATGTAACTTTATTTGAGAGGTTGGAAATGTATATACTCTTTTATTTATTTCATCTTCATTTGAAATGATTAGCTTCATTTCATTTTCATCAATCATTTGAGGAAATAAGGAAGAACCATTATCAAAAATAGGTGCAAGGCTATATTTATTGTTCTTTTTTAAAAATCCCCAATTGGCCCAATGACGATCAAAATTTCCAAGAAAGGCATCTACAATATACATTTCAAAAAAAATGGAAACTGTCTCTTGAACATTGGTTAATTTTTTATTTCTTCCAAGAAGCTCTATAATATCTTTATAGTTATATTGGTATAATTATTTATTAACCTCAATAGAAGATTCACCAACATCATTAAAAGGAACAAATTGTGTTCCTTCAGTAATAAAATCCTTACATACAACAACCTCATTACCTCTATAATTTCCTAAAAAGGTTTTATGCGTATTAAATCCTAGTAATTCAAAAATATGACTGCTTAAATATTCTGAAATGTGATTAAATCTTTTTCCAAAGGGAGTATTTTTTTGAAATTTCAGCATATACTTTTCACCATTAATTAAATGGCTTTTGTATATTTTTTAAGCCATTTTTTGGTATTATCATCAAGATAAGGGCTTAGGTTTTCAAATACCATCTTATGATAGTCATTTAACCAATGCTTTTCATCTTGTGTAAGCAAGTTTGCATCAATCAAGTCTAAATCAATAGGCGCATAGGTTATTGTTTCAAATCCATAGAATGTACCCCATTCATTTGTTTCAACTTCTTTACATAGTAGCTCATTTTCGGTACGAATACCAAGCTTACCCTCAAGATATATTCCTGGTTCATCAGTTGTAATCATACCTGGTAGTAAAGGTGCACTATCATTTCTTTCTTTAACTATTTGCCAACGAAATCCATTAGGAGCTTCGTGAACCGAAAGAATATGTCCAACACCATGACCTGTACCACATTTGTAGTCAATTAGCATCTTCCAAATAGGAGCACGAGCCTTTATATCAAGATTTTGGCCATTACAGCCCTTTAAAAAAACGGTATCAGCTAAATCGATAACAGATTTTAATACAGTTGTAAAATAAAGCTTTTCTTCCTTTGTTGGGTGTCCAAGGCTAATGGTTCTAGTAATATCAGTTGTACCATAAAGATAATGACCGCCACTATCAACTAGAATCATTCCTTCATCCTTTAGGGTAGTATTTTTGCCATTAAGGGCATTATAATGCATCATCGCTGCATTTTCTTTATAAGCACAGATAGTGCTGAATGATAAATCAATTAGCTCACGACGGCTGCGTCTTAATTCTTCTAAATACGCTTCTGCATCATGCTCTGTAATCTCTTTATTTAATACAACCTCTTTGACCCATTTCATAAATTTTGTAACAGCTACGCCATCTAGTACATGAGCAAATTTTGTATTTTTAATTTCAACTTCATTTTTTATAGCTTTAAGAAGAAGCGTTGGATTTTCTTTAAAGACTAGATTGTTATGACTTGTAAGAAGGGTATAAAGGAGAGCATTAACTTTATTTTTATCAATTAATATATTTTTACCGTTTAGATTTTTAGCATAGCTATATACATCATCATAATCGTGAAGCTTTACGCCATAGTGATTTAAAAGATGGTGAACATTTTCATTGATTTTTTTATTATCAATGAAAAGATGAACATCAGAGTCTATAATAAATGTAAAGGCTAAAAATACAGGGGTATATGCAACATCATTTCCTCTTAAATTGTATAACCAAGCTTGATCTTCAAGTGATGTAAGACATAATGAATCAAGTCCATTTTTATGAAGACTATCAATTATTTTTCCAAGCTTTGATTGGTATGTTTCTCCTGCAAAAATTTGCTCAAGCTCATAAAGCATTTCATGAGGAAGTGAAGGCCTATCAGTCCAAATTTCATTTATAAGATCAAGGTCAATTTTAATACTACCTTTAATGTTTTCTTTGTAACATAAATAATCAGCCGTATTTATAAGTCTACCATCAAAGGCTAAGGTATCATTTGGTCCAATAATTGAATTTAAATATTCTAAAATAGTTGGTGTACCAGGCGTCCCCATTTTCATTAGACTTATTCCACTGCCTTCAAGCTCATTTGCAGCTTGAATAAAATATCTTCCATCGGTCCATAAGCGAGCATCAGAGGTGGTTATAATCAAGGTTCCGGCTGATCCGGTAAAGCCAGAAAGATAAGCTCGGGCTTTAAAGAAGCTACTTACATATTCACTTTGATGATAATCTGAGGTGGGAATAATATAAGCTTTTATATTATTATTTTTTAAAATTTCTTGAAAATCATTAATTAAATTCATTTTTTATCACATCCTATAATTAATTATAAGGCTTATATTCAAATTTTTCTACAAAAAAGCATATTATTTATGGTTAAAAAGCTAAAATTATGGTAAAATTCTTAATGTAGTAAGAAAAAGTGGAGGTGTAATGTATGTTTTTGTCATATTATGATTATTTTTCAATTGTTGATATTATTCTTGTTTTAGCTGTTATTGTATTTGTTGTAATTGGATATACAAAAGGATTTTTAACTAAATTTATTAGTCTTGCTAATTCATTATGTGGTTTTGTGTTTTCATTACTATTTTGTAAAAGATTATCAGAGGGATTTACTTACAAAATATGGGGAGATACACTAACGGAAAAGTTTAAGGCTAATATTATGGCTAAGAATCCGGATGTTACCTCAACGAAGGATCTTTTAGATAAAATAGGGTTACCATCATTTATTACTAACAACATTGATATTAATCTTGATGTTAATAATGCCTATTATTCACTTGGTAAGGCATGTGCAACGTTTGTTTGTGTTGTAATTTCATTCTTTATTCTTTTTATTGGCGTAAGTGTTTTATGCTTTTTATTGAAATTACTTGTAGCAGCGTGTCGACAATCAAAGATTATTCGCTTTTTAGATGGAATTTTAGGTGTACTATTTTATTTAATTTTAACCTATTTGGGTGTATGTCTTTTATTGTTTGTATTAACATTCATAATGCAATCAAGTGGCTTGAATGGGGTCCAGCAGTGGATTATTAATGATTTTCAGCTTCAATCAGATAAATGGAGGCTAACTAAGTTTTTGTATCAAAATAATCTTATTGGTAATTTCTTTAGAATATTCTTTTAAATTAGGAGCTATTAATTTAGCTCTTTTTTAAATCTACTAAAATATTTTAAAAAAGTTTTTTACATATTTATTAAAAATGATATAATTGTAATTGTAAATACTAAAGAAAGGAATAATAGGTATATTACATGAAATTAAATGAACGCGTTTTTGAAGTTTTAAACGGAGAACCAGTTGAGGTTCAAAATTTAGATGGTCATGAGGTAAAAATTTATATTTTAGATGACTATCCTGATGTTTTAAACGAATTTGTAAACAAAGGAAAGTTTGCGGTATGGTCTTGTGTAGATGGCACAAATTATAAGCTTGCGATTGAAAAGGGTTATTATGATGAATTACGTGAGCTTTATAGTGACAAAGTAAATGATACTTGGCTAAAGTTTTGGGATGAATGTGAAAAGATTTCTTCAACATTCTCAAAGAAAATTGTTCTTCCTGCAACTGCCGTAATTATTGTAATCTTTGTTGTGCTTATGGCACTTTCAAATAAGATGCCAGGTAAGCTTGGTACTTATTTAACTCTTGGCCTTGCAATTTTTTATGTGCTAGTTATTTTAATTTTAAGAAAATTAACTACTAATAAGATTAATATTGCTAATCAAAATGCTCTTGCAGTTATAAAGAAAAATCTAGGAGAAGCTCATTTTAATGACTTACTTGAACGTCAAAGAAATTATATTGATGCTTATTATGACACTTTAAGTGCTAAGGAAGAAGCTGAAGCTTCAGCAAATGAAGAAAATGTAAATGAATTAAAAGAAACTGAAGAAACAACAGAAGCTGAAAAAGAAGAATCAAATAATAATGAAGAAACTGAAGTGAAAGAAAAAGAAGTAGTAGAAACGACTGAAGAAGCATCTAATGAAACTTCTAAAAATGAATAAAAATTAAAATATAGAAAATTATAAAGTTTGGAATAGTAAAAAAATTAGGTAGGTTAAATATGGCAACAAATAAGATAGATACGAAAAATATTAATGCTTTAAGAGTTTTAGGTGTTGATATGATAAACAAGGCGAAAAGTGGTCACCCTGGTATTGTCCTTGGTGCAGCACCAATTTTGTATACACTTTTTACAAGATTTATTAATATCGACCCTGAAAATCCGGAATGGTGGAATCGTGATCGCTTTATCCTATCTGCAGGACATGGTAGTGCATTGCTTTATGCATTATACCATTTATGCGGATATGCAATTTCAATGGAGGATTTAAAAAGCTTCCGTCAGCTTGGAAGCCTAACTCCTGGACATCCTGAGTATCGTCATACTCCTGGTGTGGAAATGACAACTGGGCCTCTTGGTCAAGGTATTGCAACAGCATGTGGTATGGCATTTGCTCAAAACTTTATGTCTGAGCGTTTTGATAAAACAAGCTATCCTATTTGTAATCATAAAACATATGTTCTTTGTGGTGATGGAGACCTTCAGGAGGGTATTGCCCAGGAGGCAATGTCTCTTGCTGGTCATCTTAAGCTTGATAATTTAGTTCTTTTATATGATTCTAATGATATTCAGCTTGATGGTCCTGTCGCCCTTGACAATACAGAAAATGTTAAGCAAAAGACTGAGGCTATGGGCTGGAAATATTTCTTTGTAGCTGATGGAAATGATGTAGAAGAGATTGCTAGCGCTATTGAACTCGCAAATAAAACCGAAGGCCCAGTTATTATTGAAATAAAGACTAAGATTGGCTTTGGTGCTCCAAATGAGGGTACAAATGCTGTTCATGGTGCACCTATTGGTGAGGAAAATGCGAAGCTATTAAGAGATGCACTTGATTATCATAATGAACCTTTTGTTGTTGACAAGAGTGTATATGATTTCTTTTTACATAGTGTAAAGGAAAGAGGAGTTATTGCAGAAGTTAAATGGTCACATTTATTTGATGGATATGCTCATGATTATCCTGAATTATGTGCTGAATATGAAAAGTTTAATTATAATAGTTACGAAATAAATAAGGCTAAGCATCCTACTTGGGAGGTTGGTCAAATTGAATCAACTAGAAAAATTGTTGGTAAGCTAATTGATTTTTATAGTATAGATCTTCCTAATATTGTAGGAGGTTCTGCTGATTTAACGCCATCTACCTTTGTTCATGGTGCTAATGGTGATTATGAAGCGTCAAATAGAGTAGGAAGAAATATTAAGTTTGGTGTTCGTGAGCATGCAATGGGTGCGATGATTAATGGTATAAATCTTCATGGTGGTCTAAGAGGATTTTGTGCCGGCTTCTTTGTATTTTCTGATTATATGAAGCCTGCTATTCGTCAAGCTGCTATTATGGGAATTCCTTCAATCTTTATTTTCTCACATGACTCTGTATGTGTTGGGGAGGATGGTCCTACCCATCAGCCAATTGAACATTTTGCAATGTTTAGATCTATTCCTAACTTAAATGTTATTCGTCCTGCAGATGCTCATGAAGCGATTGGTGCATGTAGTATTGCGTTTGAATCTAAAACTACACCAACTATTATTACAACATCACGTCAAGGTCTTCCTGTTTTAAAAAGAACAGATGAAGAACTTGTAAAGAAGGGTGCATATGTTGTGTATGATCCTAATGTTGAGCTTGATGGCATTTTAATTTCATGTGGTTCTGAACTTGCAATTGCTTTAGATACAGCAGCTGAACTTCAAAAATATAATATTAATGTAAGAGTAGTATCAATGCCTTCAATGTTTTTGTTTGACATGCAACCAGCTGAATATAAAGAAAGTGTTTTGCCATCTAATGTCAAAAAACGTTTGGCAATTGAAATGGGTGCTTCAATGCCATGGTATAAGTATGCTTCAAACGTGTTTGGAATTGACCGTTTTGGTGTTTCTGCCCCAATAAAGCATATTCATGAATATTTTGGATTTACACCAGAAAATCTTGCAAAAGTATTTAAAGATATAAAGTAAAAAAACTTCCAGATTCGTCTGGGAGTTTTTTCTAACATTACTATATTTTTAAAACACCATCTGCTAAATCACTTGCTAAAAATGGTACAAAATAAAATGAATATTTAATAGTTTTTGTTCAGCGTTATAGCCATAATTGTTTTTAGATATTTTAATTGCAAATTCAAATTTGCTTTGATTTGCAAATTTTTCTAAAGAATTAAGTGTACCTCTTCCTTTTTTACAATCAACATATATAGTTGTTTTTATAATATCTCTTTGCAAAAAAAGTTCCTCTACTAGATAACTTTCCCCACTTGTCTAGCATTACAAATAGTTAAGGGCTTTTTTTCTTTTATCAATTTTCCAATTTATTAATTTTTGTAATGCAATTCGTTCCATAGATAAAATCTCCTTACAATTAATATTTTAGTATGATTATGAAATGCTATCAAAAAAACAAGATAAATTGCACCTAGAAGGAGTTTTAAAAAACTATAAATTGCACGTTTTGGCATGTTATATATTTTATATAAAATTCGAAAACATATAATAATTATATAGTTTTATATTTATTTTAAACGAGTAAATGTTGATTTATTATAATCAATATAGCCATCCTTTTTTAAGTCTGATAAAGCTTTTGAAAGTGCACTCCTTTCAAGACCTAAATAATCCGCAAGTTCTTGTCTATTATAAGGAATTTTAGTTGGCTTATGCAAAGAAGAAATAGTATTGCTTAAATATTTTAAAATCTTATCCTTTGTTTTTTGTTGACCAAGTTCACTAATCCGTTTTTTTGAACTATTACTTGTTCTTGCTAATTCCATTATGCATTCTTTTATAATTGCTTGATGACGGGGACATCTATTTTCACAAGGAGTGAACAGCTTATTTAAATCAGCAATAAGTACTATAGAATCTTCTGTAGCATAAAGCTCTTCTTGATAGAATGAAATATTAGGATCAATATATTCAAGCCCAAAAAACATATCATGGGAATAATCTTTGATAGGAATAGCTGTTCCATTAACATCAAAAAAGGCTGTTCTAAGGTTTCCCGAAAGAACTAGGTAAGCATTTTTAGCAGGATTTCCTTCATATTCAATAATTTCATTAGACTTGAAGGCTTTAATTCTAATATTTAAACATCTTAAAATAGCATTGAAATCGAGAGGACTTAATTTTTTAAAGAAAATTGATTTTTTAGCAAGTGATAAATTATCCATAAAATTTTAAAATTACGTTGGAAAAACAACGTCTCCTTTCGACTAATTATACTATACTACCAATAGTTAATTCAAGTAATATAATTAATTGAGGAGGTATGAATTATGAATGTTATTAAAAGAAGTGGTAAAGAGGTTTCCTTCAATGAGAACAAAATTTATCAAGCTATTTTAAAAGCTAATGAATCCATAGAGGATATGGATGAAAAGCTTTCGGAAGGTAAAATTAATAAAATAGTTGAAAATGTAATGGCTAAGTGTAATTATTTAGGACGTGCCGTTAGTGTTGAAGAAATTCAGGATTATGTTGAAGAAGAAATCATGCGTGAGGGTGCCTATAAGGTTGCTAAATCATATATTACCTATCGCTATAAGCATGAACTTATTCGTAAGTCTAATACAACAGATGATCATATTCTTACCTTAATTGAGGGGGAAAATGAAGAGGTTAAGCAAGAAAATTCAAATAAAAATCCAACTGTAAATAGCGTTCAAAGAGACTATATGGCAGGTGAGGTTTCTAAGGATATTACAAAGCGTTTTTTACTACCTGAGGATGTAATAAAAGCTCATGAAGAGGGTATAATTCACTTTCATGACAGTGATTATTATGCACAGCATATGCATAACTGTGATTTAGTTAATCTTGAGGATATGTTACAAAATGGTACAGTTATATCTGGTACAATGATTGAAAAGCCTCATTCTTTTTCAACGGCTTGTAATATTGCAACCCAGATAATTGCTCAAGTAGCATCTAGCCAATATGGTGGCCAGTCAATATCTCTTGCCCATTTAGCTCCTTTTGTTGATATTTCTCGTCAAAAAATAAAAAAAGAGGTTATAAATGAGTTTAAAGAGCTTGGTATAAATGAAAACAATTCTAAACTAAATGAAATTGTTGAAAATCGTCTAAGAAAAGAAATTACAAAGGGTATTCAAACTATTCAATATCAGGTTGTAACATTAATGACTACAAATGGACAAGCTCCATTTATTACAGAATTTTTATATTTAAATGAAGCTAAAAATGAGCGTGAACGTGAAGATTTAGCTTTGATTATTGAAGAGACATTAATTCAAAGAACTCAAGGTATTAGAAATGAGCAAGGAGTATGGATTACACCAGCATTTCCTAAAATTATCTATGTTCTTGAAGAGGATAATATTAAAGAAGATTCTAAGTATTATTATCTAACAGAATTAGCTGCTAAATGTACAGCAAAGAGAATGGTTCCAGATTATATTTCTGAGAAGGTAATGAAGAATCTTAAGGAAGGTAATTGCTTCCCAACCATGGGCTGTAGAAGTGTTCTTTCCGTTTGGAAGGATGAAAATGGAAATCCTAAATTCTATGGTAGATTTAATCAAGGTGTTGTTACAATAAATCTTGTTGACTGTGCTTGCCAAGCCCGTGATATGGCTGAATTTTGGCAAATTTTAGACGAAAGATTAGAATTATGCCATAAGGCCTTAAGATGTCGTCATGAAAGACTTAAAGGGACGCCTTCAGATGTAGCACCTATTTTGTGGCAACATGGTGCTCTTGCAAGATTAGAGCCAGGTGAGACAATTGACAAACTATTATATGGTGGCTATTCAACTATTTCTTTAGGTTATGCTGGTCTTTGGGAAACCGTATTTAAGCTTAATGGTCATAAGTTAACTGAACCAGAAGGCGAAGAGCTTGGATTAAAGATTATGCAGTATATGAATGATAAGTGTGAGAAGTGGAAAAAAGCTGAAAATCTTGGCTATTCAACCTATGGTACACCACTTGAAAGTACCACCTATAAGTTTGCAAAAGCCTTACAAAAGCGTTTTGGTATAATTCCTGGTGTAACAGATAAGAACTATATTACTAATAGTTATCATATTCATGTTACAGAGGATATTGATGCTTTTTCTAAGCTTCATCAAGAAAGTAAATTTCAGTCTTTATCAACCGGTGGAGCCATTTCTTATGTTGAAGTTCCTAATATGCAAAATAATATACCTGCCGTATTGTCTATAATGCGTTATATTTATGATAATATCATGTATGCGGAACTTAATACTAAATCAGATTATTGCCAGGTATGTGGCTATACAGGTGAAATTCAAATTGTAACAGATAAGAATAATAAGCTTGTATGGGAGTGCCCAAATTGTAAGAATCGTGATCAAAGAAAAATGAATGTTGCAAGACGTACATGTGGTTATATCGGTACACAATTTTGGAATCAAGGCCGTACCCAAGAAATAAAAGAAAGAAAACTTCATTTATAATATAGATATAGTCCTAGAATTAATTTTTTAGGACTTTTTTAAATCATAAAAGCCAATTAAATTGGATATTGTTAAAATAAAAAGAAAGTTTAGAGATGATTTATTAGTATCAAAACTAGGATTAAAATGGTATTTTTTTTGATAATAGTGATTATAATAATCATTGAGTGCTGTTCTATCAAGCTCAAGTGTTACAATGTATGTTAGAATAATATCAAACACTAGATTTTCAGTATTAATAATAATATAATCATCATTATTTAGAGAAGATATTAAATTATTAACATATGCAAATGTTATAGCACTTATAGTTATTAAGCTAAGCTTATCTAGCTTAGGTGATAAAAAAGCGGCTATAAGTCCCGCACTTGCTGCACCATAGTAAAGTGCTATATCAGAAATGATAATATCAGATGTTATAATATTATCGGTTGCGATAGTAAAGATTATATCCGCAAAAAATTGTGATATAAGTCCTAGACCCACACCATTAGCAAGTTGTTTATTCAAGTTTAGGATGATATCACCTAGCTTATAATATGAAAAAAATAGGATAGTGTCTATCCTATTTGTCCTACAAGCTTAAATATCGCTTTAAAATGATAAAGTAGTTCATCTAAAATATCATCATCAAGTTCTAAAAACATTTCTTTAAAAGCTTTATTCATCGCCTCAAATAAGTCGTGATAGTATTTTCTTCCCGCTTCGGTTTCATATGCTAAAATAATTCTTTTATTATTAGGATCTCTTTCTCTTTTAACAAAATTATATTCTTCAAGATCACTAACAATACGTGTATTTTGTTGATTAGAAACACCCATTCTATTAGCTAAAGAAGACATAGAAATACCATTATTATCATGAATGATATTCATACATAATTGTTGATTAGTCGCGAGTTTTATTCCGGATTTTAAGGCCTCAGCCACACGGTTTTTGCCAATATTTTTTTTAAAGGATGGCTTAAGCTTTAAAAGAATATCAATAAGCTCTTTTATTTTTTCGTCTTTATTCATACAAATCACCTAATTTAGTATTATTTTAAACAAATAAATGCAAATTGTCAAACAATATTTCACAATTGTGTAATATTTTTCTTGTATTTTAAAAAAAAGAGTAATATAATACCTTTGATAAAAAAAGAAAGGACTGATCAAATGATAAGGTTACTTAAAAAATTTAGACCAATTGACTGGGTAATGACATGCGTTGTTGTATGCTTCGTTGTAGGGCAAGTGTACTTAGATCTATTACTTCCAGAATATACTAGTAAAATCATTAAACAAATGATGGATGTGTCTCAAACATCAAAAGACATTTGGTCTACGGGAGGAAAAATGCTTTTGATTTGTTTAGCAAATATAGGTTGTACCATAATGCTAGGTCTTTTTGCGACATTGATTGCGACTAATTTTGCTAAGAGGCTACGTCTTGAGGTATTTGAAAAAGTTGAATCATTTTCTTTAGAGGAAATGGGTGATTTTGAAACTGCATCACTTATTACTCGTACAACTAATGATATTCAACAGGTTCAAATGGGTTATGGAATGAGCCTAAGAATGATAATTGCCGCTCCTGTTACAGCAGTATGGGCAATTATTAAAATTAAAAATACGTCACTTACATTGAGCTTATCTGTTGGTGCAGCTATTTTATCGTTATTAGTACTAATGGTATTTGTCTTTGTGATTGTACTTCCTAGATTTAAGCGTATTCAAAAATTAACTGATGATTTAAATAATGTCACACGTGAGAATTTAACAGGCCTTCGTGTTGTAAGAGCGTATAATGCTGAGGATTATCAAAATGAAAAGTTTGAACGTGCAAATGAAGCCTTAACTAATAATAATTTAATTGCTAACCGTATTATGGGCCTTATGATGCCTGCAATGACGATGGTAATGTCTGGTATAAGCTTAATTGTATATTGGGTTGGATCTTATCAAATAAATGCAAGTAAAATTGAGTATTCTGATCTTCAAACATTTTCAAGTTATTCGATGCAAATCCTTATGAGCTTTATGATGGTTGCGATGCTACTTGTTATTATTCCCCGTGCAAGTGTAGCTGCTAAACGTATTTTAGAAGTTTTAGATACTAACAATAAGATTAAAGATCCTAGCGAATATAAGAAAGTAGGAGATAATGCATCTTTAGAATTTAAAAATGTAACATTTAAGTATCCTAATGGTGATGCTCCTGTTGTTTCTAATATAAGCTTTAAGGTTAATGCCGGTGAAACACTTGCTATTATTGGCTCTACTGGTGCTGGTAAGACGACAATTATGAATATGATTCCTCGTTTTTATGATACAACCGAGGGTGAAGTTTTAGTTAATGGAAATAATGTTAAGGATTATACTAAGCATGATTTAAGAGAAGCTATTGGTTATGTTCCTCAAAAGCGTTTTTTATTTGCTGGTACGATTAAATCTAATATTGGTTATGGGGTTAAAGATTTATCTGATGAAGAAATGAAGGATGCAGCACATCTAGCAATGGCTGATGAATTTATTGATACAATGCCTGAAAAATACGATTATCACATTTCTCAGGGTGGAAAGAATGTATCTGGTGGTCAAATGCAACGTCTTTGTATCGCTCGTGCGATTGCTAAAAAGCCACAAATTTATTTATTTGATGATTCTTTCTCTGCTCTTGACTACAAAACAGATAAGGAAGTAAGAAGACGTCTTCATGAAAGAACAAAAGATGCCGTTACGGTTATTGTAGCACAACGTATTGGTACGATTAAGGATGCCGATAAGATTGTTGTTCTTGATGATGGTAAGGTTGTTGGATATGGAAATCATGAAGAGCTACTTCACGGTTGTGAGGTCTATAAAGAAATTGCCTTATCACAATTAAGTAAGGAGGAATTAGGTCTATGAAAAACGAAAATATACCTAAGGGTCCAGGAAGAGCTATGCGTGGTGGTGCAAAGGCTAAGGATTTTAAGAAAAGTATTAAGCAGCTAATTATATTTTTGCGACCTTATTTGCTTCCTATTTTAGTATCAATTATTTTTACGATTGTTGCCTGTATTTTATCAATTTTAGCTCCCACAAAGCTATCTGATATTTCAACAGCAACTTCAAGAATTTATTACAATAAAAATAATTTAATTATCAATGGATTTTATATAGTTGATGGTACAGCTTATCAAACAACTGAAGCATTATTAAAAACTATTAGAAATACAGGTATTTTACTTTTATGCTTTTATGGTGCAAGCTTTATTTTAAATTATTTACAAGCATTTATTCTAGCTGGCGTAAATCAGTCAGTAACCAAAAAGTTTAGAAAAGAAATATCTGCTAAAATTAATCATATTCCTTTAGCTTATTTTGATCATACAAGCTATGGTGATATTCTATCAAGAGTAACTAATGATGTTGATACAATTGGTCAATCTCTAAATCAATCAATTACATCATTAATTTCTTCTATTACAATGCTTGTTGGTGTAATTATCGCGATGATGGTAAGCTGTTGGCAATTAGGCTTAACGACAATTGCGACCGTTCCTGTTTCAATGATTCTTATTATATTTATTGCTAAGTTTAGTCAAAAGTTTTATAAAAATCAACAAATATATTTGGGTAAACTAAATGGTACAATTGAAGAAACATATAGTGGCGCTATCGTTGTTAAAGCTTTTAATGGTGAGAAAAAAGCTTTAGAGGAATTTAAAAAATCAAATGAAGAGATTTATAATAGTGCATGGAAATCAAATACATTAGGTAGTCTAATGATGCCTATTACAAGTTTTATTTCTAACATTGGCTATGTTTTTATTTGCGTAATTGGTGGAGCTCTTTTTAAAAACCATACAATTGAAATTGGTACAATTACAAGCTTTATTGTCTATCTAAATTTATTTAGAAGTCCTATTCAACAAATATCACAGGCAATGACATATTTACAGCAAATGGCTGCTTCATCTGAACGTGTATTTGAATTCCTTGAAATCGAAGAACAACTAGATGAAAATGAAAAAACAGCACAAATTAAGGATGTAAAAGGTGAAGTCATTTTTGATCATGTAGATTTTAGCTACTATCCCGAAAAGCCAATTATTAAGAATTTTAATGCAGTTGTAAAGCCTGGTAATAAGGTCGCAATTGTAGGACCTACTGGTGCCGGAAAAACTACCATTGTTAATCTGTTAATGCGTTTTTACGAAATTAATAGTGGTCACATTTTCATTGATGGTGTTGATACTAGCACAATGAAGCGTGAATATGTAAGAGGATTATTTTCAATGGTTTTACAGGATACTTGGGTATTTAATGGTACGATAAGAGAAAACATTGTCTATGATAAGAAAAATGTATCAAAGGAGGAACTTGAAAGAGCTTGCAAAGCCGCAAATCTATGGCATTTTATTGAATCGGAGCCTCATGGCCTTGATACAGTATTATCTGAAACAACGGCTTTATCTGAAGGACAAAGACAATTACTTACAATTGCTCGTGCAATGGTTCAAAATAGTCCGATGCTAATTCTTGATGAGGCTACATCTAATGTAGATACAAGAACCGAAATTTTAATTCAGGAAGCGATGGATAAGTTAACGGAAGGAAGAACCTCATTTGTAATTGCTCATAGACTATCAACCATAAAAAATGCTGACTTAATATTAGTATTAAAAGATGGAAATATAATTGAGCAAGGAAATCATGAGCAGTTACTTGCAGCTGGTGGCTTCTATGCTAAATTATATAATTCTCAATTTGATGATGTTGAATAATATATTATTTTGGAGCCTTTATGTAAGGCTCCTTTTTATAATAAAGTGATATTATTTAAGAATTATCTAAAACTAACTTGTAATAGATTTATTAAATGTGTATAATATCTTAAAATAACATAGGAAAGGAAATAAAATAATATGAAATTTAGTGAATATGTATATGAAAGACCTAATATTGATGAGGTATCTAATGAAGTAATTGCTATTGCAGATGAGATTGCTATTGCAAAATCTAAGGACGAAGCAGTATCTTTAATCCAAAAAGCTGAAAAGATTACAAATCATTTTCAGACAATGTCAACTATTTGCTCAATTAGAAATAGTATTAATACCGAAGATGAATTTTATAAGAAAGAACAAGAGTTTTTTGATGAAAATACACCAACGTATCAAAATGCTGTTACTAAGTATGCGGCTTCGCTTGTTAATTCACCATTACGCAAGGAACTTGAAGGTGTTTATGGTAGTCAATGGTTTAAGATTTTAGAGCTTAATTTAAAGTCATTTGATGAAAAAATAACGGATGAATTAATTGCTGAATCCAAGCTTGTAACGGAATATAGTAAGCTTTTAGCATCTGCTAAAATTGAATTTGACGGTAAAATTAATAACCTAAGTCAAATGACAGTATATACGAATAGTAGCGATAGAAATATAAGGCTTGAAGCCACGAAAAAAATTGCAGAGTTTATGTCTTCTATTGAGACTAAGCTTGATGATATTTATGACAAGCTTGTTCATGTAAGAGACAAAATGGCTAAGAAGATGGGCTATGATAATTATATTCCATTTGGTTATATTCGTTTAGGAAGAAGCGACTATGACGCTTCAATGGTAAAAAATTATCGTGATCAGGTATATGAAACAATTGTACCAATTGCTAAGAGTATTATTGAAAATCAAAAAAAGCGTATTGGCATATCAGATTTTAAATCCTATGATATTCCTCTATTTTATAATGACGGAAATCCTATGCCTCATAAGGATAAGGATACCTTAGTTAAAAAGGCTTATGAAATGTATAGTGATATATCTCCTGAAACGAAGGAATTCTTTAAGTTTATGATGGACAATGAACTTATGGACTTAGAGACAAAGCCTAACAAACAGGGTGGAGGATATTGCACTGTGATTGCTGATTATAAGGCTCCATTTATTTTTTCAAACTTTAATGGTACGATGGGTGATGTGGATGTTTTAACGCATGAAGCGGGACATGCTTTTGAATGCTACACGGCAACTAAAAATTTACCAATTTCGGATTTATATTGGCCAACCCTTGAGGCATGTGAAATTCATTCGATGTCAATGGAATTCTTTGCTCATCCTTATATGGATAAATTCTTCGATGATGATGCAGCTAAATATCGATTTAAACATTTAGCAGAAGCTATTACATTTATTCCTTATGGTGTTTGTGTTGATGATTTTCAGCATTATGTATATGCAAATCCTAATGTAACTCCAGCTCAAAGAAAAGCCTATTGGCATGAAATAGAAGCTAAATATACACCATGGAAGGATTTTGATGGTATTTCTTATTATGAACGAGGAAACTGGTGGCAAAGACAAAGCCATATTTTTGGTACAGCCTTCTATTATATTGATTATACACTTGCACAAGTATGTGCTTTCCAATTCTTATTATTAAATCATAATAATTATAAAGAAGCATGGGAAACATATTATAACTTATGTAAGATGGGTGGTTCTAAATCATTTACGGGTCTTCTTCAGGCAATTAATTTTAAAAATCCATTTGAATCTGGTGCTTTAAAGTGTATTATGCCGGGTGTATGTGATATTCTTAAAGTTCTTGAGAATGAATACGCTAATTTAAAAAAATAATATTTTAACTTTGTAAATTATGTAAAGTATGGTATACTTGAGGTAGGCAAAAAAAGGAGCTACGAAGATGGATAATAATGTTTTTCGATTGAGAAAAAGTAGAAAAATGACGCAAGAAGAGCTTGCACGTCTTGTAGGTGTTACAAGACAAACAATTATATCGATTGAAAGTGGAAAGTATACCGCCTCATTAACTTTAGCAATGAAAATTGCAAAAGTTTTTGATAAGAGGGTAGAGGAAGTCTTTATTCTTGAGGATGGTGATTAAAAATGGAATTCAATTATCAAAAGAAACGTAAGCATACGATAGGAAAGCTAATTGTAATGAGTTTAGCAACACTTTTACCGATTATTGCATATTTTGTGCTTGGAGCTATTTATCGTTTTTTTAATTCACCTGAAAAGATGGATTTGGTCGTTTTAAGACTATTAGTTTTGATTATTTTTGAACTAGCAATTGCATTTAAAATTGTTCTTTATATAAGAATAATTGCTAGTGAAGAATTTGCAAATAAATATTTTATTAAGAAAAATGATGAAAGAAATATATATATAAGACAGCGTACAACTTCATTTACAATGAAGCTATCCCTTTATTTGATGGGGGTAGGTATGGTAGTTGCAGGCTTTTATTCGAAGGCAATATTTTATGCTCTTGGTGCAATTATTATTTGTGAAATTATAATTTATATCTTTACACATCTTTATTTTTCAAAAAAATATTAAAAAATCGCGATTTATTATTGAAAAAAGATTACAATAAGAATATAATATAAAAGTCAAAATTTATATAAAATATGGTTTAACCATATCGAAAGGATGTATTATTATGGGTAGAGCTCATGAAGTTCGTGCAGCATCAATGGCAAAGACTGCATTAATGAAATCAAAAAAATATTCAAAATGGGGAAAAGAAATCCTTGAAGCAGCTAAGGCTGGTGTTCCTGATCCTGAGATGAATCAAGTTTTAAAGAAAACAATTGAACGTGCTAAGAAGGACCAATGTCCTGCTGATGTTATTAAACGTGCAATTGAAAAGGCTAAGGGTATTAACTCTGGTGCAATGAAGGAAACTACTTACGAAGGTATGGGAAATGGTAATGTTGCTGTTATCGTTGAATGTTTAACTGATAACGTTAACCGTACTGTTTCTGCTGTTCGTGCCGCATTTACTAAGACTGGTGGTAACTTTGGTGCTTCTGCAAGTTTTATGTTTAATCGTCAAGCAAAGTTTGTTTTTAACGGCTTAGGTGAGGATGCAGCTATGGAAGCTTTAATGGAAGCTGGCTGTGATTTCCAAGATATGTCTACTGATGAGGACGGATATGTGACAATTGTTGCAGCTCCTGAAAACTTCACTGCAATTCGTGATGCATTATTAAATGCTAAAGCTGATCTTGAATTTGATACTGATGAAGTTAATTTATTCCCTACAACTTTGGTAGATTTAGATGATGAAACTAAAGGTAAGTTCAATCATATGCTTGAAATGTTAGCAGAGTGTGAGGATGTTCAAGCTGTTCATCACAATGCTAATATTGAAGAAGAGATTGAAGATGAGGAATAATTAAGGTGCAATTTGCACCTTTCTTTTTTAAACTATGAAAACGATAATTGAAAGTGAACAATTTAATCGTACGCTTAAACGTATTGCGCATGAAATCATTGAAAGAAATGATGATTTAACCCAAATTGTCTTAGTAGGTATTTTAAATAAGGGACTTCCTATTGCCATGGAATTTAAAAAAATTATAAAGGATCTTGAAGACGTTGATATCCCTGTAGAATCGATGGATATAAAAAAGCATCGTGATGATGAAAAAAAAGATCCATCATTAATCTTAAACTTTGATACTGATGTTACAGGAAAAACGGTAATATTAGTTGATGATGTGTTATATACCGGTCGTTCTGTAAGAGCTGCAATGGATGCGATAATGGATTTTGGTCGTCCATCAAAAATAGAATTAGCTATTGTTGTTGATAGAGGACATCGAGAGTTACCAATAAGAGCTGATTTTGTGGGTAAGAATATTCCTACCTCAATTAATGAAAAGGTTTTTGTTGATTTTGAAAATAAAACAGTAAGGATTGAAGAAGCATAATTGCTTCTTTTTTTGCTTAAAAAATAAAGTTTTAAAATACATAACTTAAAAAAATAAACTAAAGCATCTTAAAAATGATGAAAAAATAGTTTAATTTTAAGTTGAAGAATTGAAATTGACAAATAAAACTTTAAAGAATAAACTATTAACAAGTAAAGTTTTTTCTTTACATTGGAGGAATTTAAAAATGAAGGGTTATACAAAAGAAGCGATTAAAAAAATTTGCGAAGAGGAGAATATTAAATATATTCGTATGCAATTTTCTGATATGGAGGGAATGCTTAAAAATGTTGAGATTCCCGTTCATAGATTAGATGATGCGTTAAATAATGAAATTATGTTTGATGGTTCATCTGTTGAAGGCTTTGTTAGAACAGAAGAGGCTGATATGTTTCTTGTACCAGACCTTGATACTTTCTTAGTTTCAAGCTGGGAGGATACATCATATGGTAAGGTTGCTAGATTTATTTGTGATGTATATCAGGTGTCTCATACTGACCCAAGTGGCAAGGAGCCATTTCCAGGAGACCCAAGAGGTATCTTAAAAAAGAATCTTGAAATTATGCATAAGAAGGGATTTTCTAAATTCAATGTTGGAGTTGAGCCTGAGTTCTTCTTATTTAAAATGGAAAACGGTCGACCTACTTTAAACTTTAATGATAATGGTGGATATTTTGATGTATCACCTATTGACTGTGCTGAGGATTGTCGAAGAGATATCGTACTTGAGCTTCAAAAGATTGGCTTTGTAGTTGAGGCTGCTCACCATGAGGTTTCAAATGGTCAACATGAAATTGACTTTAAGTTTGATAATGCCTTAGAGGCTTGTGATAATGTTCAAACATTTAAGCTTGTTGTAAAGAATGTAGCTAAGCGTCATGGTCTTCACGCAACCTTTATGCCAAAGCCAATTTTTGGAATTAACGGTTCTGGTATGCACTGCAATACATCCTTATGTGATCATGATGGTAAGAATGTTTTCTATGATAAGGACGCTCCTAATGGTCTTTCTCTTACTTGTCGTAAATGGATTAATGGTATTTTAACCCATGCTCGTGGCTTTGCTTTAGTAACTAACCCTATTGTTAACTCATATAAAAGAATTGTACCAGGCTACGAAGCTCCTTGCTACATTGCTTGGTCAGACTCAAATCGTTCAACAATGATTCGTATTCCTGCAGCTCGTGGTGGAAGAACTCGTGCTGAGGTAAGAAGTGTTGACGTTGCTGCTAACCCATACCTTGCATGTGCAGCCTTACTTGCGGCTGGTCTTGATGGTATTGATGGTAATTGTGAGGCATTTGAACCAGTTCATACAAATTTATTTAAGCGTTCTCAGGCTGAAAGAGATGCCTTAGGAATTAAGGCTTTACCTGCAAGCCTATATGAGGCAATTGAATGCTATAAGGCTGATAGTGTTATTAATTCAGCTATGGGACCTCATATTAGTGAAAAGCTAATTGAAGCTAAAACACTTGAATGGGATGAATATCGTACCCATGTATCAGAGTGGGAAATTAATCGCTATCTTACTAAATACTAGAATTTAATAAAATTGCTATAAGGCTTCGGTTTTATAGCTTTTTTGTTTTATATAGCGATTGACAAAAAAGAAAATATAACGAAAACAGTTGGCTTTATATAACTAACTAGGAAGTATGAAAAAATAATAAAAATAATTTGATAAAGCTAATTATTTTTATTATTGGAATTGTAATAGAAGTGGCTATTTTTATATATGGGCTTATAAAGCAAAGGCCTGATGAATGGCATAATACTAATTTTATTTTCTTTACTAATATTTATATTATTTATTTTGGGTTAACTTATTTTATTGATAAATACTTAAAGAATAAGTAATATGATTATCTATAATAAAGGTAATTATTAATTAATAGTTAGGTTTTACCTTTAATTATAAAATATTAGATAGTATTTAAGTTGAAAAAAGATTAAGCCATATCGGTGGTTTACTATACTTTTTAATTTGGATAATGAGAATTGCTTCTTGAGCTTGTTTTGTTAAATCAAATAATTCCTTTTCCTTTATATGCGATTGATGATAGAAAAACAAATCGTAATACTGACAATAATATTTTAAAAATAGAATAAATAGATAAAAATAAGGAAGCTGTGAGCAAAATGTGATTCATAGCTTTTTTATTATCTTTAAGCTTCTTTTTACAAATTTTTTAATTGTCATCATATAGAATATCTTTAGGTGATATGGTGATAACAATTGAAGGTGGATATGAGCTAAAGGGGTGTGTTAAAATAAGTGGTTCTAAAAATGCTGCATTACCCCTTATTTGCTCATCATTATTAACAAAAGGAATTGTCACTTTAAAGAATATTCCTAGAATTGATGATATTTTTAATTTGCTTAAGATAATAAATATATTAAATGTTAAAACAGTATTTAAGAAAAATACGTTAAAGATAGATGCTAGAAAAATTAAATATCATCATTTAATGACAAATGATGTTTCTAAATTAAGAGGTTCATCGTATTTAATGAGTGTAATGCTAGCTTTATTTGGAAAATGTGAAATGGCCTTTCCAGGTGGATGCAATTTAGGTGCTCGTAATTTGAATTACCATTTTGACGCTTTTATTGCGTTAGGCTGTGAGGTTGATAATAATTCATTTATAAGAGTTCATCTTAAAAGAAATAAACCCCATGATGTATGCTTTAATAATAAAAGTGTTGGGGCGACAATTAACGCTATTATTCTTGCTGGATATTTAGGCCGTGCGGTTAGAATATACCATTATGCTAATGAGCCTGAGGTATATGAAGCAATTAGCTTTTTAAAGAAAATTGGTTACCGTATATATGAAATGAAGGATTATTTATTACTTACAAGAAGAAGACTAAAGAAAAAAATAAGCTATAAAAATAGATATGATAGGATAGAAGCTTCAAGTTATTTAATGCTTGGGGCTATATCTAAAAGACTAGTAATTAAAAATTGTCCGGTTCACGATATGAAGGAGGTTCTTATAAGACTTAAGGAAATTAACCTTAAAATGAAGATAAAAAGAAATAAAATTATAGCGAAAAAATCTTTTTTAAAGGGAACTAGTATAGAAGCCTCATCGTATCCAGGCTTTCCTACTGATGCTCAACCTTTAATTAGTGCTTTACTTACCCAAGCAAAGGGAACTTCCTTTATTAAGGATACTATTTATCCAAAGCGATTTAATTATGCACTAGCTTTAAAGCAAATGGAAGCGGATGTTTCTGTTTCTAACAATATGCTTATTATTAACCCTAAAAGGCTTTATGGGGCTGTTGTTAAAGGCTATGACTTAAGAGGTGTATTTGCCATTATTATTGCAGCTTGTTTCGCAACCGGAAAAACAACTATATTAGATGGTGAGGTAGCATTTAGAGGATATGAAAATTTACTAACAAAGCTTAAAGATATAGGTGTTCATATCAATAATTAATGTAATTAATGAAATATTTTTTGATTTGTGCTATATTATACTTAAGAAAAAGAAGGGACTGATTTTAATGGAACCTAAAATAAATCTTAAGAACGTATCTTTTGCTGCTCAATGCACAGAGGCAAGTGAAGAGGTAGTGCCTCATTTTGTGAGTGATAAAATTGTTGAAAAGGTTAGTGTATTAGATATTGAGCTTGATAAGGCAGAAGCCTATATTGAATTTGATGATATAAGTGTGCCTACATTAGAAATAGAAAAGGGAAGCCCCTCAAATTTTGACGTAAAAATGGGAGATAATTTTTTAATTATTAAGGAATTACCTTGTAATGATATAAGTAAAATAAAGATTAAAATTCCATATGAGATAAGCTATGCTAATATAAAAATGGTGTCTAAAAATGCTAATATCTTTGTTCCTAATATGAAATGTGAAATTATGAAGCTAGATAATATAGAAGGATGTATAGACATTCAAAAAATTATTACCGGACTTATGCTTGTAGATAATCTGGATGGTAATGTTAAGGCACAAAAAATAACAGCTGAAGAAGTTAAAATAAATAATGATTCAGGCAACATAAACATTGGTCAGGTTTTGGCAAAATATTCAAACGTTAAAACAAATACAGGATCAGTAATTGTTAAAAAATCAAATTCGGTGTTAAATTGCTTTGAGACAAATGGTGGAGATATATTTTGGGATTCAAAACTTGTAAGTAATAACAGTAAAGGAATGAATTAAGATGTACGTAGTAAAAAAACCATATTTTGGTGCACAAATTAGAGTTAATCGAGGATTATATTATCATCATGGTATATATGCGGATGATATGCATGTTATTCATTTTGCATCATCAGTGCCAGGTCATGAAACTGACCCAGCATATGCTAGAGTAGAAGAAACTACTCTTGAAAAATTTCTTAAAGGTGGTACGCTTGAGGTAAGAGAATATAGTGATTATGAAAAGAAGAAATTAAGAAGTCCGGAAGAAATTGTGTCATATGCATATAAGGAAATAGGACGTGGAGGATATAATATTGTGACTAATAATTGTGAGCATTTTTCTAATGAATGTGCCTTTGGTGAGGCTTCTTCTGAACAGGTTAATAATGTTATTGATGTTTTATCGAGGATATTTTCAAGATGAAATATTTAATTAAAAGTAATCTTCTTGTGATTGTATCAGCCTTTGCTTTTCCCTTTATTTATTTTACAATAACATTTAAGGAATATAGCTATACTCAAGCATTAATGATTATTATCGCTATTTTTGAAGCTATTCTTGTAAAATCAAATTATGATTTTATTAATTACGATCATGATTTTAAATATCATATTCACCAGCTTCCTAAATGGCTCTTTTATATGATGAATATATTATGTAATCTTGTCGTCATTGGTGCGATTATCTTTTTGAAATCTAATTTTAAATATTTAATATTAATATCTTTATTATTTTCAAATGGTTATCATATTATCTTTAATAAATCTAAATATACTTTTCCTTTACTTAGTATTAGCATCAATGCACCTTTGTGTATTGTAGGCTATAGTAGTGTATATTTTATTATTTTAGGAATAAGTATTATATATTCGATTGCTTTAGCATATTATTTATCTCATTTGAAAACTAAAGTTTATACCTATGATAATTACTAATTAGCTTGAAGCATAGTAGGCTTTAAGCTTTTAAATCTCTAAGAAAGAAGTGTTAATAATGCATAATCCAGAACAAGCGATATTCACGAATATGTGCATGATTTATGATCATAAAGGAAATGTCTTAGTACAAAATCGAGTGAAAAATTGGTGTGGAGTTGCTTTCCCAGGCGGACACCTTGAAAATATGGAATCAATCGTTGATTCAGTTAAACGAGAAATATTAGAAGAAACTGGCCTTATAATTAATAACTTAAGCTTATGTGGCGTTAAGCAATGGTTTAGTGATGATATTAGAAACGTATGCTTTTTATATAAAACTTGTGATTACTCAGGAAATCTAATTTCTTCTTCTGAAGGAGATAATTTTTGGATACCATTAAAAAAAATAACAAGCTATAAGCTTTCTTCAGGCTTTTTAAACATGCTTGATATTTTTCTTAATGAGGATTTATCAGAATATTATCATTTAAGAATGAATAACGAGGCTATAGATACTCTTAAATAATAAAGGCGAATTTTATTTCGAATAAATTACAAAAAAAGACAAAAAATATAAAAAATAACTTGTAGAAATTTAGTTTTTTTATTATAATATATTTCGGCTTTGAATGGAGTGATAAAAATGGAACATACTAAAACGTATAAACCGGAAATATCAACCTGTCCACTTTGTGGCTCTAAGCTTAAATATCGCTATACCGTTTCTAATAAGGTTATTCAATTTTCAAATGGAAATTTTGTTAGAGTAAAGAATTTAGGATATAGTTGTAAAAATCCTGATTGTATCGATGATACAGTGATATATTGTTCACAAACAGCATCAAAGCTTTGTATTAAGGGCTATACCTATTCAGCTAAGGTTTTAGCGGATATTGTGGTTTTAAAGCGTAAGCATAAATCAAGAGAAGAAATTTGTGATTATCTTGCGATGCAAGGAATTGAAATGTCTGATAGAAATGTTGATATTATTAATGAAAAATATGAACAAATGCTTAAGGTTAATTATTTAGATAATATTAAGCTTGAGTATGATTATATGAAAAAGCATTATGGTCAGATTAGAATTTCAATTGACTCAATTAGAGTAGAAGACGCTAGAGTTCTTTCTGTTAGAGATTCATTTAATAATCATCAAATTGGGCTTCATATTTTAGAGGCTACCCAAGTTGATGAATTAAAAGAAATTCTTCATCATTATGTTGATGATAATGCTCTTAAAGCAATTACAACCGTAAGAAGCTTTACCGAATTTTTTAAAATATTAAGCGAGGTTGTAAACAAAAAGGTCGAGTATTATTATTTTGAAAAATTTTAAATTGATTATATACAATGTTATTAGTTATGTAAGCGATAACAGGGTAATATTTTTCAAATTTTTTTTAAAATAACGAATATTATTCAAATTGGTATTTACTTTATATAAAAAAAGTGTTAGAATTTTAAATGTAAATAAACTGAATGGAGTGATTTGTATGGGACAAAAATTAGATAATTATGATAAGAAAATTCTGCAAATTCTACAAGAAGATGGATCTATTTCAAACCTTGAATTAGCTCATCAAATTGGACTTGCTCAATCTTCATGTCTTTTAAGAACAAAGAGCTTGAGAGAGCGTGGAGTTATTGCAAAGACTACTATTATTGTAGATGAGAAGAAGCTTGGGTATGAGGTTACAGCTTTTGCAAAGGTTAATTTGAATCCACTTAATCGTGAAACATCATCAAACTTTGTTGAAAAGATTAAGGATATTAGTCAAGTAGTAGAATGCTATACTATAACTGGTGATGGAGCATTTTTATTAAAGATTGTAGCTAAAGATTTGCAATACTATCGTGATTTTATTGTTGGTACTTTACTTGCAATTGATGCAGTTAGTCATGTTGAAACAAATATGGTTGTAGGTGTTGATAAAAATACTACAGCTATTCCCCTTGAATAATGTTTGACAAACAGTAAAAAAGGTTTATAATATCATTGTAATGTCGGTGAAAAGAAATAGTAACTAGTAAACTAATTTATTAGAGAGTCTATGTTTGGTGAAAATAGATATTTAGCCTAGTGAATCTACCTTTGAGACAAGCGTATGCCTGCGTTAAAGGTTTTAAGTGCTAGGTTTTCCTAGAATTAAGGTGGCACCGCGATAATTCGTCCTTAGATTTTTCTAAGGGCTTTTTTATTTTATTTAGGAGGATATATATGCTAGATATTAAATTTGTAAGGGAAAATCCCGAAATTGTAAAAAACAACATTAAAAAGAAATTCCAAGATGAAAAGCTTCCTCTTGTTGATGAAGCAATTGAGCTTGATAAGAGTATTCGTGCTAATAAGCAAGAATGCGAAGCTTTAAGAGCTTCACGTAATGATTTGTCTAAGCAAATCGGCGCTCTTATGAAAAATAAAGAGATTGATAAGGCAAATGAAATTAAAGCGATTGTAGCTAAAAATAATGAAAGAATTGCAGAACTTGAGCCGCAAATTACAGAAGCTTCAGAAAAATTATTAAAGATTATGCTTGTTATTCCCCAAATTGTTGATGATAGTGTTCCTGTTGGTAAGGATGATAGCCAAAATGTGGAAATAAAACGCTATGGTGAACCAGTTGTACCTGCATATGAGGTTCCATATCATGCTGATATTATTGCTAGATTTAATGGTTTAGATAAGGAAGCTTCAGGTCGTACAAGTGGGAATGGCTTCTATTATTTACTAGGTGACATTGCACGTCTTCACTCAGCTATGCTTTCTTATGCTCGTGATTTTATGATTAACAAGGGCTTTACTTATTGTATTCCACCATTTATGATTCATGGTGATGTTGTACAAGGTGTTATGAGCTTTGCGGAAATGGAAAACATGATGTATAAAATTGAGGGTGAGGATTTATATTTAATTGGTACTTCTGAGCATTCAATGATTGGTCGTTTTAAAAATCAAATTGTTAAGGAATCTGAATTACCTATTACTCTTACAAGCTATTCCCCTTGCTTCCGTAAAGAGGTAGGTGCTCATGGTATTGAAGAGCGTGGTGTTTATCGTGTTCATCAATTTGAAAAACAAGAAATGGTTGTTCTATGCAAGCCAGAGGAATCAATGGATTGGTATAATAAAATGTGGAGCTATACAGTTGAATTCTTTAGAAGCCTAGATGTTCCTGTTCGTACACTTGAGTGCTGTACAGGTGATCTTGCTGACTTAAAGGTTAAGAGCTGTGATGTTGAGGCTTGGAGTCCACGTCAAAAGAAGTATTTTGAGGTTGGGTCTTGTTCAACTTTAGGAGATGCTCAAGCACGTCGTTTACAAATTCGTACTAAGGGCGAAAATGGTACTTATTTAGTACATACATTAAATAATACTGTTCTTGCAACTCCAAGAGGATTAATTGGTGTAATCGAAAATAATTACAATGAGGATGGTTCTATAAATGTACCAAAGGCATTACAGCCTTATATGGGTGGAGCTACAAAGCTAGTTCCAAAAAAATAATAAAGACCGCAGCGATGCGGTTTTTTTATAACCGAAAAGTTACTCAGCTTTTTCTGAGTCAGTTTTTTCTGAGTAAATATTGCGTATTTTAAAATATAGAAGTATAATACAAATATAGGAGGGATAAAATGCCTTTTTTAGGAAGAAAACGAGAAATAGAAATATTAAGAGATGTGTATAATAATGAAAAATTTGAAAGTATAATATTATACGGCCGTCGAAGAATTGGCAAGAGTGAGCTTATAAAGTACTCATTTAAAGATATTAATTGTAAAAAAATTTATTTTGAGTGTCAAAAAGCTACTGAGGCTTACAATGTTTCTAATTTATGCGATATTATTGCAAGTACTTTTAAAATACCAAAGCCTGCCTTTCAAACACTTAGTCAAATTTTAGATTTTTTGTTTGAAAAATCACTTACTGAAAAAATTATTTTTGTTATTGACGAGTATCCATATATTAGAGATAATTCTTTCTATTTAGATAGTATTATTCAGAATGCAATTGATAAATATAAAATGGATTCAAAAATGAAATTTATTTTATGTGGATCATATATTGATGTTATGGAAAAATTGCTTAGCAATAATAGCCCTTTATATGGTAGATTTTCATTAAAAATGAATGTTAGGCAAATGAATTATTTAGAATCATCATTATTTTATCCTAATGCTTCAAATGAGGATAAGGTGGCGTATTATTCAGTGTTTGGAGGAGTCCCCTTTTATAATCAATTTATTGATGATACAAAAACAGTAAAGGAAAATATTATTAATTTAATAGCTAGTCCTAATGCACGACTTTTAGCTGAGGCTGAAGGATTTTTACTTGAGAAAATGACTAAATTAACTAATGCTAATGAATGTTTTTGCTCTATTGCTTTAGGAAATAGAAAATATACTGATATTTTAAATGCTTCACATATATCATCTTCACCAATGTTATCAGATATTTTAAAAAAACTAATTAAAATGGATGTAATAGAAAAAATATGTCCAATTAATGATGAAAATGAGAAGAAAGCCACTTATGAAATAATAGAACGTCTTTCTTTATTTTATTATCGCTATATTTTTGCTAAAAATACTTTTTTTAAGATAATGCCCCCAGATTTATTTTATGATGAATTTATAGAGCCCGATTTCTATTCTCAGTACGTGTCAAAAGAGTTTGAAAATATATCTAAGCAATATTTTCAAATTTTAAACTCTAATCACAAAATTACACCAGTACTATATGCGATTGGTAAGTATTATTATGATGATCCTAAAAATAGAAAAAACGGTGAATTTGATGTTGTTACATTAGATAAGAATGGCTATAATTTTTACGAAGTTAAATTTATAAATAAACCGATTGACGATTCTATCGTTAATGAAGAGGAATATCAACTTGAAAATTTAAAAATTAAATATAATAAGCTTGGTTTTATTTCAAAAACGGGATTTAACTTAAAAAAACCTGAAAAATATAGTTTGATAACGTTAGATGATATGTACAAAATATAAATAGCACTCTTATTAATAGAGTGCCAAAATACATTTCACAATACACATAATTTCACATATTATTTTTATAATTCTACGTCTTGCATTTTGTATACTATACGTGTCTTAGAAATAAGGCACTAAATAAATAATTAAGTAATTAAAAAATAAATACAAGAAAGGAGGCTATTTATACTAGCTTACAAATAAATTCAATTCATACACAATACACACATAACTCTCTCTCCCAATAAACTCAATGAATCTTTTCAATCGTAGGCTAGTATGAATATATAAAAGGAATCTAGGACTTTTTCCTAGATTCTTTTTTTTAATGCTTTTCTTAGTTGTGCTTGCAATCCAATTTTTTGCCTCAATTATATCTACTGCATCATTGGTGCTTTTAGGATTTGCAATTTCAAAAAGAGATTTATTATTTAATATAATCGAATCAAGTATATTAAAGGCACTTGAAATTATAATTCTTGTAGGAACTAATGTTAGATTCTTTTCTTTATGTAAAATGAAAATTGTTAATTGAAAAAGTAAATTTCGCTAGTATTTGCCAAAACTATTAATACATTGTTTTAAATTTACAATATTCTTTTCTTTTATAAAAATTCTATGGTATAATTGGTTGAACTAATTTTTAAGGATGTGGAATTATGATACGTGTTAATGATTTAGATTATAGCTATTCGCAGCAGGATCATGCTCTTAAGGGTATTTCCTTTGAAGTTAAAGATCAAGAATGGTTATCTATATTAGGACATAACGGAAGTGGAAAATCAACAATATCAAAGCTTTTAGTTGGTATATTAGCTCCTCAAAAGGGTAGTATTTATTATGATGATATTGAGCTTACCGAAAAAACAGTTGATAAGATACGTAATCGTGTTGGTATCGTATTTCAAAATCCTGATAATCAATTTGTGGGAGTAAATGTAAAATATGATATTGCATTTGGACTTGAAAATAGATGTGTTCCTCGTAGTGAAATGCAAAAGCTAATTGTTGAATATGCAACAAAGGTTGGTATGCAGGACTATTTGCTACGTGAACCACAAACCTTATCTGGTGGGCAGAAGCAAAGAGTTGCAATTGCAGGTATTTTAGCATTAAATACAGATGTTATTATTTTAGATGAAGCCACATCTATGCTTGACCCTCAGGGTACAAGAGAAATTATAGCATTAATTAAGGAGCTTAAAGAAAAATATCATAAAACAATTATTACTATTACTCATGACCTTGATTTAGCACGTTTGTCTGATCGTATTATTGTTATGAAGGAAGGTAATATTATTGCTGATGATGTACCTGGTAAAATATTTGAGCAATCAGATTTATTAAAAAGCTCAAAGCTTGATATGCCTTTTAATTTAAAGCTTTATAAAGAAGTAGAGGCAAATTCAAAGCTTAATAGTAATAAAGAACTAATGGAGGCTCTATGGAAATTAAATTTTTAAACCTAAGCCATACATACCAAGGTCTTACTAAAAATGATTTAGTAGGTGCAGTTAAGGATGTTAATTTAACAATTGAAGAAAAAGATGAATTTGTAGCGATTTGTGGAAGAACTGGCTCTGGTAAATCAACCTTAATTCAACATATTAATGGTCTTTTATTACCAACGGCTGGCTCTATTGATATATTAGGCTCTATTCTTACTCCAAAAAAACGTAAGAATCCTAAATTAACGCCTATTCGTAAGAGAATTGGCTTTGTATTTCAATTTCCTGAATATCAGTTATTTGAAGAAACTGTTTTGAAGGATATAATGTTTGCACCTAAGAATTTTGGAGAATCAGAGGAAAAAGCTAAGGCGCAAGCACTTGAGGTTTCAAATCTTCTTGGTATTCCTAAGGAGCTGCTTAAAAAAAGTCCCTTTAATCTAAGTGGTGGTCAAATGCGTAAGGTAGCAATTGCGGGTATATTATCATATAATCCGGATGTTTTAATTCTAGATGAACCAACCCGTGGTCTTGATCCTGAGGGTGCAAGAGAAATCATGGAGATATTTTATAAAATTCATAAGCAAATGCATAAAACAATTATTCTAATAAGTCATGATATGAATGTTGTATATCAATATGCTACAAGAATTATATGCATGAAGGATGGTTCATTATCCTATGATGGTAAAAAGGAAGAATTATTTAAAAGTGATAAGTATCAGGAATATGATCTTGATAAACCCCATGTTTTAAAGGCTGTTGATTATTTGAATGAAAAGCTTAATCTAAATCTTGATTATGATATCTATACTCTAGATGATTTGATTAAACATTTGGAGGTGGAATATCATGAATAATATTACAATTGGTCAATATGTTCCGGGACATTCTTGGATTTATAAGATGGACCCAAGAGTTAAAATTTTTTTGGTTATTGGGTTAATCGTGGTTCTTTTCTTGATTCCTAATATCTATTTGATGTTAGGCTACCTAGGACTTTTCGCTATAATGTATTTGACAACCGGGCTTCCAATTAGAAAAATGCTTAATGGTATGAAGCCAGTGTTATTTTTAGCAACGTTTACCTTCATTTTACAGGTTCTTTATAATCAAGAAGGTACTTTATTATATACCTTTAATTTTCAAATCGGCTTATATCAGTTTTTAATGATTCTTGGTTTAATATTTTTTTATTTCTTTACGAAAAAGTATATGCCTTTCAAGTTCGTTTATTTATTAATAGTATTTGTAGGATGTTTTGCCATTCAAAAAATTAAAATGCCTCATTTTGTTTGGTCAAATTATAGTGTGAAAATATATGATCAGGGTCTATTAAAGGGTGGCTTTATTTTACTTCGTATTGTTCTTATGATTGGCTTAACATCAATGCTTACATTCACAACTATGAATACAGAAATTAATAATGGGCTTGAAAGCTTGTTATCACCTTTAAAGCTTATTAAAATTAATGTAGGAACTATTTCTATGATGATTTCTTTAACATTACGTTTTATTCCTACCTTAGTAGAGGAAACAAGTAAAATAATGAAGGCACAAGCTTCTCGTGGTGTTGATTTTAATGAGGGTAGTATCCGTCAAAAAATATCACAAATTGTTTCGCTTTTAGTTCCGATGTTTGTAACATCTTTTAAAAGAGCTGAGGATCTAGCTAATGCTATGGAAACAAGAGGATATGTTATTGGTGCTAAAAGAACTAAGCTCGATTTGCTTAAGCTTCATGTAATTGATTATATATCACTTTTTGTTTTTGCATTATTATTGGCAGGTGTTATTGTTGGAAGAATCTATTTATAATATAAAATGTATTATTGAATATGATGGGGCTAATTATCAAGGCTTTCAAATTCAAAATGATGAACCTACTATTGAGCTTTATTTAAAAAAAGCAATTAGCTTTATAATTAAAAGCAATGTAAAAATTTATGCCTCAGGAAGAACTGACAAGGGTGTTCATGCTAAGGGTCAGGTTATTAATTTTAATACTAGCTTTTATATTGAGCCAAGTCGCTTTATGTATGCGATAAATAGAGGTCTTCCTGATGACATAAGAGTACTCTCACTTTCTTACGTTCCACTTAGCTTTCATTCTAGATTTAGTGCTAAAAAGAAGGAGTATCGTTATTATATTAAGTTCCAAAATTATTCTGTTTTTGAAGCTAGATATAAAACATATATTAAAAATCTTAATTATGATTTAATGGTAGAAGCAATTAAATTATTCTTAGGAGAGCATGATTTTACAAGCTTTTGTAGCGCTGATGTAGATGATAGAAAAAGCTGTGTTAAAACAATTACAAAGGCTTATATAAATAAACATCAAGATGAATATGAATTTGTTTTTGAAGGTACAGGCTTTTTAAAATATCAAATTAGAAGAATGATGGGAATTTTAATTGCCATTGGTCACGAGAAAATAAAAAAAGATATAATTTTAGAATTATATCAAAATCACTCGAAGCAAATGCATTATCCTGTAGCTCCAGGATGTGGCTTATATTTAGTTAGAGTTGATTATTAAAATAAGAATTATAATAATTATAGAATGTACTTTTGGTTAAGCTTGTTAGCTTTAAAGCCTCAATTAAAGTACATTCTTTTTTTCTATATTTAATAAAAATGGTAATCCAGTTGCATGGAAGGACATATGATAAATGATATAGCTGTAAGATTAGATTTATTAAAGAAAAGAAAGAGAGGAGCAAAATTTAAGTATGAAGAAATTAAGTTTTATAATGATTTTTTTGATTTCAATGTTAGGATTATATTCTTGTAAAAATATTGAGCAATTATCAGCACCTGTTAAAAGAGAAGTTTTGGACAATGCTGTTTATTGGAATGAAGTTTCAGGAGCAAATTCGTATACGATAAAAATTAATTGATTATTAAGAAAAATGTGGTAAAGTTTAATTAAGCTTGCATTAATTATGCATCAAAGAGTTGAACTTCAAAAATCAAGTTGCCCATTGGGCTAAGACTAATTTAGAAAATTTAAATATCGTTGTTATATATAATGTAATCGATAATAGTCCTATTCAATTTGTTAAACAAGGATTGGGTTGTTTTTTAACAACCAATGATTTGTTTGATAGTTATGCCGAAGAAGCTGTTTCTTTTATTCTGTTAGAACCAGCAATTCCTACAAGTCTTGCTTTAGTGTGGAAGATGAATATTAAATTTAGTGCAATTGCTAAAGCATTTAAGGACATTATTAATTAATAAACCTTTTAAAGAAATCATTAAAATTAATATAACAAAAAAACTTGTTTATCTATTTTGCACAAACAAGTTTTATCTTTCTATGTGTTTTAATATTACTTTTTTAAGACGTTTGTTTTTATCAAAAATATCTTCATCTAAATTCTTTATTTCAAGCAAACTTTTAATACACCATTCAGGATCCTGAGTATGAAATGTATAATAAACATCATTCATTAATTTATAATCAAAAATGCTCATTACAAATGCAGTATACTCCTCCCTTGTATATGATATATATCTATACATATAACCTATCCAAAATAAGGCACTTTTTGAATATTTTGTTTGACCGTATTTTGAATCACCATATTGTTCTACAATTAAACTAATTCCCTCATTAACATCTAAAGAGAAGGCTGAACTTCTATTTTTATCGAGTTTTTTTAGTAATTCTGAATGAAGGAATCGTCTAAAAAAAATAGGAGAAGAGCAATTAAGCTCATAAGATTTTTCAAAAAGCTTTCCTTGAAATTCTGCAAGTATTAATCCTTCGTGATCAAATTCTTTCATTTTAAAATCTCCTCGATATATAATCCATTTTTAAATTCTCTTTTTGCTAGTTTTAATTTTGTATCTATTTCATAGGATCTTTCATTTAGATTTTTTATGCAACTTTCTTTTTCTAAATTAGATAAATAGTATTTTTCAATTGGGATAAGTTTTTGCAGAGCTTTTTCTGTTTTAAAAATATATTGGAGACCTAAATTGGATGCTGATAGAGAATGTAAAGCTACATCAGCATTTATATCACCATCTGTAAATTGTGACATTATATAAAACATTTTATTATCCGCAATTGGTGCAATAATAACATCAGCTTTTTCTACTTCAGAAATTATATTTTGAATTTTTATATTTGATGAGTATTCTTTAAGTGAGCCTCTAAAGTAGCATATTGCAAGCATCCATTCTAAATTACATTCAAATTTTTTGATTTTTAAATTATCTAAATCATATTGAAATGAATACACACACGAATTGTCTTTTTCACAAACAAAAGCTAAAGCTTGATTATAGTTTTCTCCAAGATAAAAACCATTACCAAAATCACAATTATTTCTTGAACCAGAAATTGATACACTATCTAATCCATATTTTGAACCATGAAACAATATTTTATGAGTTTTTTCTTTTAAAATTTCTTCTTTAGTTTTGTTTAATCTATAGTTGCTTTTATAGATGTATGAATATAGCTTTTCATATATTTCGTTTCTGACCACTTTATTTGACATTATATCATCTAAAGTTGCTCGTGATATTTTAGTTCGTATAGATAAATCTAAAATGTTTATATGTTCTGATTCAAGTATAAATTCAATATCACTTTTGATTTTATAATCGCAATTAATTTTTAACATCTTATCAACTCCAATCTATAATAATTATATCACTTAAAACTTATTTGTACAAGTTATACAAACAAGTTATTACTTAAATTAATAGCATTTCAAGTCTTATAAAAAGCCATTAATCATTTACTTAAGAGTTATTTTGTGTTAAACTAAATACAAATGATTTTATGTGAAAGGTATGATATTTATGCCAGGTATTTTTATAACCCTAGAGGGTGGAGAAGGTAGTGGAAAAACTACTATTATTAACGCAATTGATAACCATTTTAAAGAGATGGGATATAATACAGTTACTACAAGAGAACCAGGTGGTGTAGATATTGCCGAACAAATTCGTAGTGTTATTTTAAATGTGAATAATACTAAAATGTGTAGTGAAACAGAAGCTCTTTTATATGCCGCAGCTCGTATGCAGCATTTACATGAGAAGGTTATTCCTGCTCTTTTAAGAGACGATGTAGTTATATGTGATCGCTATATTGATTCATCACTAGTATATCAAGGTATTGCTAGAGGACTAGGAATTGATGATGTCCTAAAGGCTAATTGCTTCGCTCTAAATTATATGCCTAATCTTACCTTTTTTATTGATGTAAGACCAGAAGTTGGTCTTAAGCGAATTGAAGGTAGAGACAAGATTGACCGTCTTGATAAGGAGGCATTCTCTTTTCATCAAAATGTATATAATGGCTATAAAAAAATTGCTGGTATGTATAAGGATAGAATAATTACCATTGATGGTGAAAGACCAAGCGAGCTTGTTGTTAAAGATATCATTAAGCATATTGACCTATATTTAAATTCTAGGAGATAACTATGAATTTTGATTTAATTAATGAACAAGCAGACATTAAAAAGATTCTTTTAAATACAAAAAGAAAAAATAGATTATCGCATGCTTATATTTTTGAAGGACCTGCTGGTGTAGGTAAAAGAGAAATGGCTTACTTTTTTGCAATGATGCTATATTGTAAAGAAGATGAGCCTTGTATGAAATGTGAAGTATGTCATCAAATTTTAAATAACGAGCATTTAAATGTATATGTTATTTCATCTGATTCTAAGGTTATTAAGAAGGAACAAATTGTTGGCCTTCAGGAAGAATTTTCTAAGACAAGTAATGTATCGGGTCCACGTATTTATATTATTATAGACGCTGATAAGATGAATCAAAATAGTCAAAATAGTTTATTAAAATTCATTGAAGAGCCCGAAGAAGGAATTTATGGAATTTTATGTACGACTAATGTTGGAAAGATTTTACCAACGATTACATCAAGATGTCAAACAATCTCATTTAAAAGTCTTGATGATAGGCTATTAGCATCAATGCTTGAAAATAAGGGCGTAGAAGCGCATTTAGCCGCTATTTTATCAAAGCTTACGAATAATATTGATGATGCTATTTTAATGTCATCAGACCCTAATGCTTTAAGATTAAATGACTTATTTAAGGATTTTTTAGACGTTGATTCACCATCTAAGGCGGTAATGTATCAAAGAAAGAATTTAGGATTCTTTGATAATTATGATAATCTATTAAGCTTTTTAAATCTATTAATTATCTTATATAGTGATATTATATCTTTATATAATGGTGTATTAGATATTCATTTAAAGGGCTATATTAATGAAATCGCTAAATATAAGAATTATTTATCGTATGATGCTGCTAAAAAGAATTTGGAGCTTGTATATAGCTTAGTATTAAAGCTTCAAAATAATGTTATGCCTAAAAATATTTTAAATAATTTATTTGTAAATATTTTCTAAAGGAGGAAATCCAAATGAAATGCTGTAAAGTACAATTTAAGCATCTAGGAAAAAGATATTATTTCGGATGTGATAAGATAAAGCTTCAAAATGGTGATAAGGTTATAGTACAAACTATAAGAGGTACTGAGCTTGGTGAAGTTGTTGGAAGTCCATTTGAACTTACAAAAGATGAAGTTCAAGGTGAAATTAAAGACGTTTTAAGAAAAGCCAGTGAAAGTGATCTTCAAACCTACAATGAAAACAAAAGCTTAGAGCCTGATATTATGAATCATACAAAGGAGCTTGTAAAAAAACATAAGCTTGAAATGAAGGTACTAGGCTGTGAATATACGCTTGATAGACAAAAACTAATTATTTATTTTGAGTCTGAAGGACGCGTTGATTTTAGAGATTTAGTTAAGGATTTAGCGGAAATATATCGAACTCGTATTGAACTTCGTCAGGTTGGTTCGCGTGATGGAGCTAAGGTATTTGGTGGTATTGGTCCTTGTGGACTTGTAGTATGTTGCCAAACTTTCCTTACGGAATTTGCGAATGTTTCGGTTAAAATGGCTAAAAACCAAAGCTTAAGCTTGAATCCAGTTAAAATATCAGGTAACTGTGGTAAGCTTTTATGCTGTATTAATTATGAAAATGACGTTTATACAGAACTAAGAAAGAATGCTCCTGATATTGGCGACATTGTATCAACTGAACAAGGTGAAGCTAAGGTTTTAAGTTGTGATGTTTTAAATCATAATTTAAAGGTTAAATATCTTCAAACAGAAGGATTTGGTTATTTGAAATTTGAAGATGTTAAAATTCTAAGAGCTAAAAAGGACAAAGATAAGGATTATATTAATAATAAAGAGCTAAGGGAGCTTTTATAATGGCAGAGGTTATTAATGAGCTTTTAGGCGTTCCTGGTATTAAAATTTATCAGGATTATGAGATGTTTAATTTCTCACTTGATTCTATCTTACTTGCTAACTTTGTATCAATTAAGAAAAATGATAAAATGATTGTTGATTTAGGTACAGGTAATGCCCCTATTCCGCTTTATATGTCATTAAATACTGATGCCGATATTTATGGCTTTGAAATTCAAAAAAAGTCCTATGATTTAGCTTTAAAAAGTGTTAAAATAAATAATAAGGAGGGGCAAATTCATATTATTAACGATGATATTAAAAATGCATCTAAGTTACTTGGTGCTTATAAGGCTGATGTTGTCGTTACTAACCCACCTTTTTTCAAATATATTGAGGGCAAATCTAATATTAATAAAAACGATGAAAAAACAATTGCTCGTCATGAGGTTTTGATAACCCTAGATGAGCTCTTGTGTGAAGCCTCTATGCTTCTTAAAAATGGTGGAACCTTTGCGATGGTTCATAGACCTGATCGTTTACTTGATATTTTAAATGCCTGTCAAAAATATCGTTTAGAGCCTAAAAGGCTTCGCTTTGTCTATCCTAAGGAAAATGCTAAATGTAATCATATTTTGATTGAGTGTAGGAAGGATGGACAACCGGGTGGTTTAATGGTACTACCACCACTTATTATTCATACTAATGATAATAAGCATACAGCTGAGGTTTTACGAATTTACAATAATGAAAAATAGGTATGCCCAATAAGGAGTGATTTTTATGTTTTTAAGCTTACTTACAAAAAAAGAAAAATTAAAATTTTTGGATCTTGCGGTCTATATGATTGACATTGATGGAAAGCCAACTGAGGTTGAAAAGAAGCTTATTTCTCGTATTTATGGTGAAATAGGACGTGAGATTGTAGAAGAATATACATTCTCAAAATCTGATTCAATTGATGATACAATTGATTATTTTAAGGATGCTAATCAAGCTGTTAAAAATATTGTATTTTTAAATTTAGTTTCTATTTCAATGGAGGATGACCTTTATAATACGTTAGAGCATTTATTCCTTGAAAGAATTGAAAAGGAATTAGGTATTACAGCTGAAAAGCGTAAGGATTTAATGCAAATTGTCTATGATGAGCGTGATGTACGTGAAAAGGCAATGCGTGTTATAAAGTATTAATATGAAGCGTATATATAGCTATAATAATCAGGAGCATATTTTATATCTTGTAGCTACTCCTATAGGTAATCTTGAGGATATGACATTTAGGGCAGTAAATGTTTTAAAGAGTGTAGATAGAATTTACGCAGAGGATACAAGAAATAGTAAGGTGCTACTTGAAAGGTATGATATTAAAACACCACTTTATACTTATCATGAGTTTAATAAAGAGCTTAAGGAAGATGAAATTGTTGATTTTATAAAGGAAGGCTTTAGTGTAGCGATTATTTCCGATGCCGGACTTCCTGTTATATCTGATCCTGGCTTTGATATTGCAAAACGCTGTATTAAAGAAGATATTCCCGTTACGCCAATTCCGGGAGCTTCAGCAGGAATATCAGCCTTGATTGCATCAGGACTACCTCCTAAACCATTTATGTTTTATGGTTTTTTAGATAGCAAAACGACTAAACGTAAACAAGAGCTCGAGGCTTTAAAGTACCTACCATATACAACTATTTATTATGAGGCACCTCACCGAATCAAGGAAATGCTTGAGGATTTACTTGAGGTTTTTGGAAATAGAGAAATCTGCATTGGAAGAGAGCTTACTAAAAAGTTTGAAGAGTTTATTCATGGAAGTATTAGTGAGGTTTTAGAAGAGGCTTCAACCTTTAAGGGTGAAATGGTTGTAATCGTTGAGGGTGCAAGGGAAGAAGAAGCTTCTGGTGATCCGATTGAAAAAATTAATGTTTTAATAAAGCTTGGATATAAGCCTAAGGAAGCCATAAAAGAGGTAGCTTTAATTTATAAGCTTGATAAAAGAGAATTATATGATTCATACGTTGAATCTAAGAATAAGGAGTCACAGTTATAGTGATTCCTTTTTGTTAATTTGTCCCAATATCAATAATTCGTCATTATAAGTTAAACAAAAAATAAAATTTTATTTTTTAAAATATATTGCAAAATATATTTTAATATGTTAACATACTTATGTATTTATATGTTTCGGTGAAGAGGGGAATGCTTATGATTGAGTTTTTTTAGGTTTTATTTTTAAGGTAAAGTCGAAAATAGGAGGTGTTAGTGTGAAAAAATTATATTTTTTGTTAGTTTTTATGTGTTTAATAATTTTAGTAGCTTGTCAAAATGAAAAATTAGCTAAAACAGAATTTGATAAACCAGTTATAAGTGATAATATGATTAACCCATATAGGAGTAAAGCAGTATACTTTAGTTCATTTGCAGATTTAGAGGCTGGTATGAAAACTTCCAATATAAATGCTTATTTATTAAAGCCACTCAATATTGTTAATCATAGTCTTAATAATTTTTCGATTTTAGATCCAAGTGATACTTCAAAAATAATTGTCGAAAACTATTATGTATATGATAGCGAACTTGGTTCAATTAAGGAAGACCTGGATGTAAAGTATATTTCGTTTGAGATTAAAGCTTATTTCTATGAGACTTTAGAAAATAAAGATATATATTTTGAAATTAAAAGAAATAGTGATAATATGGGAAATTATGCTAATATTATATTATCTAATACGAATAAAGCTATTGGTACTATTTATTTTATTGAAAATGGAATTAGTTTGTCAGAGAAAGTAATTAATTCTTATCTTAATAATAATTTAATATATTTTTAAGAAAGTAATTAACAAAGCTTCAAATAATAAAATTAGGAGTCATAACTATAATGATTCCTTTTTTTGTTGATTGTGTGTCGATTATACTAAACGTAAATATATTTTTTTTGTCGATTATACTGGACAAAAATGTAATAAAGTGAAGTATAAGCTAAAAGGTCTATGATATTTATATGGATAAAAGAGTATTAAAAAATATTATTTTGGAACAGCACAATATTATAAGGGAAATGCAAATTAATCAAAGAAATTATGAATTAGAAGATAATATGTGTTACGTTCTTGTTGGAGTTATTGCGTAAAATGTAACCCAAAAGGTTATATTATTATATAATATAAAAAATCAGGTTTGATCTAGATTTTCTTATGAAAATTTGAATTAAGCCTTTTATTTTTTCCAAAAATTGGTTTAGGGTGAACAATAGTGGCACCACCCCTAGCGTATAATAATACGTGAGGTGATGTGATTGAAGACATACGAAATCAATGGAAAAAAATACAAAGTAGAGCGTGTTAGTGCTGATAGCAAAACACAATTAATTGATAGATTAGTTTACTTGTTAATTGACTTGCGAAATGAAAGGCTTAATTCTTCAAATCAAGGAGAAGACAATGATACAAAAACAAGCAAGTGATTATGTAGTAGCTATTTATTGCAGACTATCAAAGGATGATGGTCTTGATGGTGATTCATCATCAATTCAAAATCAAAAGGAAACGTTAATTAAATATTGTAATGACAATAATTATTTAGTTGGTGGAATTTATTGTGATGATGGATATTCAGGTACAAATTTTAATAGACCTGATTTTATTAGAATGATTGATGATATTAAAAGAGGAAAAATCAATTGTGTTATTACAAAGGATTTATCACGTCTTGGAAGAAATTATATTCAAGTTGGATATTATCAAGAAGAATTCTTTCCATCTCATAATGTTAGATATATTGCGATTAACGATAATGTTGATAGTAATAATGATAACAACGATTTTGTAGGAGTATTCAAAAATGTAATAAATGAATATTACGCAAAGGATGTATCAAAAAAGATTAAATTTACAGTAAGAGCTAAGGCCAAAAATGGAGAATGTCGTGTAGCACCAAGACCACTTTATGGTTATATGTATAACGATAAAGGAGAAAGAGTTCCAGACCCTGAAACTGCTCCAAATGTTAAAATGATATTCAAATTATATGCAAAACTAAAAAGCTCTTCAAAAGTAGCAGAAGTGCTGAAAGAAGAAAAAGTTTATTCCCCTAATTATTATAATTATTTAAAAAGAGGAGACCATTCAGCTAGATATTCTAATTGTACAGAAGAAGAAAAGTATAATTGGTATGGCGATCGTATTTATAGAATGGTTGATAATCAAGAATACTTAGGACATTATATTACTCAGAAAACTTTAAAAAATTCATTTAAAAGTAAAAAAATAACGAAAAATAAAAGTCCTTATATTTTTGAAAATAAATTTGAGCCTTTAGTTACTCAAGAGGAATTTGACACTTGTCAACAAATTCTTAATATGTACGCATGCTTACATACACCTGAAGAAGAAAACAATTATAAAAGATTAATTGTTTGTGGCTGCTGTGGTAAAAGATTATCATTTGGTAAACGAAAAGATAGAAATACCTCAGCTAGTAAATATCGTTATTATTGTAGAAATAAAGAGTGTGAATCATCAGCGTATATTAATCGTGAGGATTTAAATGAAATTGTTAAGAAGGAATTATCTGAGTTATTTAATACTGTCTTAGCTAATAAAGATAAATTTATAGCTTATGCAAATGAATTAACCTCTCATTATGATGTTAATTACCTAAATTCTATTGAAGGAAAGAAGCGTTCGTTCCTTCATCAGAAAAAAGAATTAGAAGGTAAACTATCACGTGCGAAGGAACTATATATTTCTGGTGACTTGGATGTAAATGACTATAAAACATTTAAAGCTGATACAGAAGATAAAATAGGAGACTTAGTGACTAATTATAATAGTTTATGTAAGGACTCTGAAACAAGAAATTATACTAATGAAGCTTATGCATTAATTAATATTTTAGAATCATTAAAAGATGATGAACTAACAAGTACTAAAGTAATTGGTTCATTGATAACAAAAATAGAAGTAACTAAATCTCCAAGAAATAAAGATGTATCGGTAAAGATTCATTATCCTAACGTATGGCCTTTATGGCTATAATGTGATTGATGGTAAATTAGTTATTAATGAATATGAAGCTCAAATAGTTAAATATATTTTTGATGAATATTTAAAAGGTAAAATGCCAAAAGAAATTATTGATACATTAAATAAAGACAATATTCTAAGTCCTGGACAAGCCTTATATGACAAAAGTGGTTATGTTGCTAAAGAAAATTACAATTTAAAATGGAAACATCGTAATGTATTTGATATAGTTCATAATTTATCCTATAGTGGCACTTATATTAATTGTAAAAAGAAATGTAATGGTATATGGACCAGAGGGAGAAGATTTAGGCTATAAAAGATATTGTTCAAATGATGAACTAGAACAATTACTAAGAACCTGTGATTCATCTGAAATTGAATATAAAGAGCTAAAAGAAGCTAGATATTCAGAATCAATGGAAACTTGTTTTTGTCCATATTGTATGAGAATGGAATTTATGCAAGGACATAAAGAAATTTATACTTGCAAAGATTGCCATAATAAATATTTTGTAAAGCTATGAAAGAAAAGTATTTTACTTGCATTATAGCTATAAATGAACAAGGATTCATTTATACGCAAATAAATCCTAAAACTAAAAAGTTTTGTTTTCCTATTGTAGAAGAGCCAAACAATACCTTTGATAGAATGTTTATAACATCAGCTTTATCAAATTTTGTTGGACCTCATCGTTTGCCAACAGGATTTAATTATAAAGATATAGAATACACCTATAACAAAGGTGATACAATAATAATAATAAGTTATGTAGTACTTTCATTTAAAGGAAATAAAAACTTCGCTTCAAATTTAAAATCAATATGGCTTCCGCCCTATTATGCGATTGAAGAAGCCTATAATGATGTATCTAAAAAATATCTATCATATTATAATCAAGATAATATGCAAAAAGATATTTCTTATGATACAAGAAAATTATTTGCTAAAGAATATATCCTTAATAACATTGATTATTATAAGCAAATAATAGATTTTACTAAACATGTTTTAGCTAATAAGATTAAAACAGGTTGCCAAACCTCTGATGAAGCTGCTAAATCATTTATATTAAGAAATAAAAAAGATCCATATATAATGAAGCATAAAGATTTATTTACTAAAGAAGTAACTAATGCTTACGAATTTTATGATATGGATTATTAATAGTAAAAAAATAAAGGAGTGAAATAAACTTTTAAAAGTTAATCTCACTCATCATATAATATATTTGTATTAATTATTTCCTTTTAATTTGAAACACAATAAATGCAATAGAAGTAATTACTATAAGACTTGAAATGACAAGCATTATTATTAGTCCTTGTATAGTATAGAAGCTTCCAGTAATGTATTGCTTTTGTGCAAGGTTAATTATTGATGATACTAAAATAAATAATGATAGTAAACAAATAATACTTGCAACAATTAAAAATACTTTCTTTTGAGAATTCATTAATTATTTCTCCTATAAATTATAAACCATTAGGGTTAGCTGCATACGAACTATCTCTTGTTTCTCTATAACTAGCTCGTTTCATAGATACATTACTTTCTATAACATTATTTGTATCATTATATTCCTTATTGATGTGTGAAGAATCATTAAATGCTAGAGCACAAACTCCACAAATCACAGCACTACCTATTGCAGATAGTAAATTAAACTTTTCCATTTTTTCCTCTTTCTTGCATAAGCTTATTGCATTTATTTACTTGATTTGTAATTACACTTTGATAATACTTTTAGTAAGAAGAAAAATCTATACAATGTTGTTTACAATACCGACAAAATTTATTTACATTTCTACTTTTTTCTTTTAAAGAAATAAAAAACTGCCAAAAAAACCATTAATAATCCAATTATCATTAAAACGAATTCATAAGAAAAATTTATAGTTGATAATGGTGAATTTTTACCTTTGTTTATAATCATCAAAATACTTGTTCCAATAATAGCAATAATTCCAATAATAAAGCAAAGAATAATCCAAACATTGTTTTGTTTAGGTGACGTTTTATTTTCTTTACCATTAATTATATAATCAGTAGATACTTCAAAAAAATTACTTAGCATCTCTATATTATTAATATCTGGACTTACAATGTCAGATTCCCATTTAGAAATTGTTTGACGTGAGACAGATAATTCATTGGCCAATTCTTCTTGAGAAATATTTTTTATTTTTCTAAGTTCTTTTATTCTTGTACCTATTGATGAAATCATTTCATATCCTCCTAAAATTAAATAGATTTTTAACAAAAACAACTCTTTCAAATCAATTATATCAAAAAAACTTCAAAAATGATTATATTTTAAATTTCTAAAATTCTATTTGTTTAATGAATATAGAAAGAAATTTTTAAATTAATGAGTATTTTTTTAGTAATAATGCACAAAAAAATACTGTTTTGTAGATAAAAGTTTAATTATATAAAATCAATGATTAAAGTTATTATTGTTTTTTCTTATTGATTATGATTTCTTGTGGTGGAAAAACAGAAGCAATATCAACAATATCATTAAGAGTTATAATTAGATAATGTCCTACACCTTCTGAAAAGCCCCAACTTTCTTTTTTTAACCATAAGGTAAAATCAGTCTCAGCTGTTGCGACAAAAAATGGATTTCCATAGAATTTTTTTGCTCGATATTCATTTAGTTCTTTTGTTTTACCGTTAAGATATGTTTCCATTCTTGATCCTTCATCAGTATCGCAAATTGAGTCAACTGCTCCAAAACGAATTTTTACTTCATTATTAATACCATCTAATGTAATTAAAGTTCCATTTCTATCTTGAAGGATCGACATAACTTCATAATAATCATCAGGAATGTCATTATTATAATTTTTAATTTCCATATCGTAATTTTCCTCTCATTTTCTAAAATTTTGTTTGTAACTTATAAGTAATATAACAATTTTAAAAATGTAATTCAATAATAAGCAATTAACAAAATGTAATTAAAGATTTTATAACAAGATTAATCATTAGATTTTCTTTTATGGATTATTAATAAAAAAGTAGTATATATTAGTGCTAATATAATTAAACAGTATGAAATTATAATAAGTATAAAACCAGTTGAACTAATATCTGTACCATCTATAAAAGCATGTATTTGACTAGATAATCCTTTATATATAGGACCATTTGGTTTGTTATATGTATAGGGATTTATTGCATAGGCATAAATGATAGTATATATAATAAATCCAATTGTTATAAACCATGCTGCAATGGCTATTTTAGTTTTAACTGATAAATTTTTAAACTTTAATAAACTATTTTTTATTTTATTTGTCTTAGATTTTACACTGAGTACGTCATTATCAATCTTATTGTCTAATAAATAATCAGTTGTAACATTAAAGATTGAAGCAATTTGTTTAATTCTTCCTATTTCTGGATCACAAATGTTACACTCCCATTTGGATACAGTTTGTCTTGATACATCAAGTAGGAAAGCGAGTTCTGATTGACTCATTTTATGTTCTGTCCTTAATGCTATTATTTTATTTCCTACATTCATATATTTTTACCTCCTGAAAATATATTATTAAAATAAATAAAGGAATGTATTCGTTAAAAATGGAATATCAAGAAAAGTATACTGTTGTTGATATTGCTGAGATGAGTTTTCTTAGAATTCCATTTCCTTTATATGCTATTGATGCTGACCAAAAAATGAGTATTAATTCTGTATCATCTTCTGATTTTTCAAATGTTAACGTCGATTTTTTAAGAACAAAACAGTTAATAAATGATTTTCAAAATCGATTAAATGTTTATTCTAAAATTGAAGAGGATGAAAACTCAATGACGCTATATTACAACGGTAGTAAGCTAATTTTAAATTATAATGATAATGTTTTAAATATTATAAATGAATAAACTATAACATTTAATAAATAAAGAAAGGTCCTTACTTGAATTGTAAAGACCTTGTTTTTATAAAACTTGTTTATCATCAAGATTTTCTCTTGCAATGGCTAGCATAAGCTTAATTCGGTTTTCTTGATTAACCTTTGTAGCAGATGGATCATAGTCGATAGCTACAATATTAGCATGAGGATTATGCTCTTTAATTGTTTTCATAACACCCTTACCACAAATATGATTTGGTAGACAGCCAAAAGGCTGAGCACAAACGATATTTGTATATCCTAGCTCACAAAGCTCGACCATTTCAGAGGTAAGTAGCCAGCCCTCACCCATTTTAGCTCCATGGCCAATGACACCATTACACATTTCCTTGGTTTCTGTAAAAGGATTCATTGGCGTAAATTTAGTATTTTCTTTAATGGCATTTATCATAAGCTTTTCACGACGCTTAAAGTACCATATAACTAAGCGATTAATTAAGGCTGCTTTAGTTCCACGTTTGTAAATCTTTTTATCATATAAGGCGTTGTAGCAACAATAGAAGGCAAAGCCTAAAACACCGGGTACCATTACCTCAGCATTTTCGCTAATGAGGAAGTCCTCAAGACCATTATTTCCTAGGGCGGCATATTTGATATAAATTTCACCAACAATACCAACACGAGGCTTAATTTCCTGGGTTAATTCAACTTTATCAAAATCTTGGGCTATAAGACACATATTTTTCTTTATTTCGTGGTATGATGAGCCTTTATTTTGATAAAACATTTCTCTTATATCATGGACCCATTTATTAACAATCTTTTGTGAATCGCCCTTGTTTTTTTCATATGATCTAGCTTTGTTATTTAAATACATAATAAAGTCACCATAGCATAAGGCAGCTACAACTCTTTTAATTAAAGAATAGGTTATTTTGAAGCCTGAATCCTTTTCTAGGTTAGCCGCGTTTAATGATACAACAGGGATATAGCCGTATCCTGCCTTTACTAAGGCTTTTCTTAAAAGGTGAATATAGTTAGATGCACGACATCCTCCACCTGTTTGAGTAATTAAAAGGGCTACATGGTCTAAATCATCACGGTGATTTAGGGCATCAATAAATTGGCCAATTACAAGTAAAGCAGGATAGCATGTATCATTGTGAACATATTTAAGTCCCTCTGCGGCACATTCAGGACCTTTATTCTTTAAAATTTCTGTTTTATAGCCACAGCTATTTAAAGCATTTTCAAATAAGGCAAAATGAATATCAAGCATTGAAGGAATTAAAATAGTATGTGTTTTTTTCATTTCTTGAGTAAATTTAGGATATTCAACCTTAATATCATCAGTATTAATCATGATTGGCCTCCTTTTCTTGCTTTAGAGCTTCAAATAAAGAACGTAGTCTTATTTTTACAGCTCCTAAATTGGTAATTTCATCAATTTTAATTTGGGTATAAATTTTACCATGACGCTCAAGAATGTCTTTGCATTCATCAGTTGTAACGGCGTCAAGTCCACAGCCGAATGATACAAGCTGAACAAGGTTCATATCAGGCTGGTTAATAACATATTTAGCAGCTGCATAAAGTCTAGCATGATATGTCCATTGGTTAAGAACATTTACAGGGAATTTCTCTTCAAGATAAGCAATTGATTCTTCTGTAACAATTGCAACATCAAAACCAGCAATTAGTTTATCAATACCATGATTAACCTCAGGATCAACATGGTAAGGACGTCCAGCAAGAACAATAATTTGCTTTCCCTCCTTGCGAGCTTCTTCAATAATTTCTTTACCTCTAACTCTAATGTCTGCTAGGTGGTATTTATATTCGTAATAAGCTTTTTTACTTGCTTCCTTTATTTCCTTCATCGTAATATCATTAAAATATTTCTTTAGAATTTCATAAATAGATTTTTCAAATTTACGTTCATCAAAGATACCTAAATAATCACTTATGAATGTTATATTTTTAATGGCCTTAACATTATTTTTAATGTTTTCAGGATAGTATGCTACAATCGGGCAGTTATAGTGATTATCACCCTTATGCTCATCAATATTATAAGACATACAAGGATAGAATATAGTTTGAATGCCATCACCTAAAAGCTTCTCAATATGACCATGAACAAGCTTGGCTGGATAGCAAACAGTATCAGAAGGAATGGTATGTTGGCCGGATGTAAATAGCTTAGCGTTTGAAAATCCACTATTTATAACTTCAAAACCAAGGTTTGTAAAGAAGGTATGCCAGAAAGGTAAAAGCTCATAGTTATTTAAAACAAGAGGAATACCAATTTTTCCACGTTTTCCTTCTTTAGGCTTATAGCTTTGAAGTCTATTCTTTATATATTCATAAAGATTAAGACTTGAAGATCTAGCAATTCCGTTAGTTAATGGTTTTTCACAACGATTACCACTGATAAATTTCTTAGAATTAGCACCAAAGCTATTAACTGTTAGACTACAACGATTATTACATAATCCGCAGTTTACAAATTTAACTTCATGCTTGAAGCTTTTTAATTGTTCAGGTGTTAAAATAGAAGAATTTAAAAGACCTAAATCCTTAGCATACAAGGCGGCACCATAAGCCCCCATAAGTCCTGCAATGTTAGGACAAACAACATTTAGGTTAAGCTCTCGTTCGAAGGCTCTTAAAACCGCTTCATTATGGAAGGTTCCACCCTGAACTACAACGTGCTTGCCAAGGGAATCTACATTAGTCGCTCTAATTACCTTATAAAGAGCATTTTTAACAACAGAAATAGAAAGACCAGCAGAAATATTATCAATAGTAGCTCCATCTTTTTGTGCTTGCTTAACAGATGAATTCATAAATACAGTACATCTTGAGCCTAAATCAACAGGCTTTGGTGCTAAAAGCCCCATTTTAGCAAAATCCTCAATTTGATATCCTAAAGCATTGGCGAAAGTCTGAAGGAAAGAGCCACAACCAGAAGAACAGGCCTCGTTTAAGAAGATATTAGAAATAACACCATGCTCAATCTTAAAGCATTTTATATCTTGTCCTCCGATATCAATGATGAAATCAACTGATGGCATAAAATGCTTTGCAGCTTTGAAGTGAGCCATTGTTTCAACAAGACCACCATCAAGATTAAAGGCATTTTTAATAAGCTCCTCACCATATCCTGTAGAAGAGGCTCCTACAATATGAATATAAGGATGCTCAGTATAGATATCATTTAATATATTTTTGAATAAATCAACAGGATTTCCTTTATTTGATAAATATTTAGAGTAACGAATATTTAGATCTTCGTCAATTAAAACCATTTTTAAAGTTGTTGAACCACTATCAACACCTAAGTATAAAGGCTTTGTGTAGTTATCAAGTGGTAATGTTTTAACATTATCCTCAGCATGACGCTTACGGAATTTTTCAAGATCAGCTTGTGATTCAAAAAGAGGAGCATTAAAACCAATTTTAGAATTAGAATGGTAGTTTTCAATTTTGCCTATTACTTCATTGATATTATAGTCATTAGTTGCACAAAATGCTGCACCTAAAGCTACAAAGTATAATGAATTTTCTGGACAAAAGCCATTTAGGTGAAGTGATTCATTAAAGCTTTCTTGAAGCTCTGATAGGAATGTTAATGGTCCTCCTAAATAAGCAACCTTACCAGTTATTTCTCTTCCTTGGGCAAGTCCTCCGATAGTTTGATTAACGACTGCCTTAAAGATAGAAGCGGCAATATCAGATTTAGACGCTCCTTGATTTAAAAGTGGTTGAATATCGGTTTTAGCAAATACACCACAGCGAGATGCGATATTATAAAGCTTTTCATGCTCCTTAGCATAACCATTAATTTCAGTTATATCAACATTAAGAAGGGTTGCCATTTGATCAATGAAGGCACCTGTACCACCAGCACATGATCCATTCATTCTTACTTCCATACCATCAGATAGGAATAATATTTTGGCATCTTCGCCTCCAAGCTCAATAATTACATCTGTACCTGGTATAAGCTTATTTGCAGCTATTCTTGTTGCATAAACCTCTTGAACAAAGGTAATATGGGAACCATTTGCTAGTCCCATTCCGGCAGAACCACTTATTCCAAATTTAAAATTATCTGTGATAATTCCTTTTTTCTTTAAATTATTAAGAATTTCTAAAACATTTTCTTTGATATGAGAATAGTGTCTCTTATAATCTTTTAAAATAATATTTTCATTGTCATCTAGCACAACATATTTAATTGTAGTTGAGCCAACATCTAATCCTAATTTCATAAAATAACTCCTTTAGTAGAATACCAATATAACAAAATAACCTAGTTTATATTATATATAAAAAGGAAAGTAATGTCAATTTATAAAATTTCACAAATATGAAATATGTTTTATAAGTAAACTATTTTTTGGTCTATAATTATATTATGAAAATGTTATATTTTATTAAAAAAATGAATTTTAAGACTTAATTAATTGAAATTATTTGATAAAAATTTTTTTAGAATATAAATTTATTGTAAGAAGAACAAATTTAGAGTATAATAAAATAAGAAAATTATATTAAAAATGAGGTTGTTTTTATGAGAAAATATAAATTATTTAGCATATTGGCTATGTTTATTATAGGTATAATTACACTTGCAAGTTGTAGCAGTAAGATTACCGCAACAGGTGAGTTAATAGTATTAGACCAAACAAGATATACTTTAACAATTAAAGCTTCGTTAAATGATGAGGCAAAGGAAGTAACACAAGGATCTGTTCAAATTCAATTGTATAATGCTGATGGAGATAGAAAGACTACATCTAATTGTGATAAGCTAGGTGGTACTAGTGAAGATACTACTCAGCAGGTTACAATTCAATCACTTGATGAAAACACTCCTTATACTGTTAAGCTTGTATGTACAATAAAGGAACATCAATATACAATCGCACAAATTGAAGCTAAAACAAATAAGGCAGGATCGTCTCATACAGAGGCCATTCATATTACATCAGCTGATGATTTTTCAAAAATGGCTAATGATTTAGATGGTTATTATATTTTGGACAATGATATTGCTCTTGGGACTGGTAATGCAGAAAATGAAGGAATTACTGAGATTGAAAAGGGCGACTTAAAGGAATGGACACCTGTTTTCTCTTCATCATCATCAAAGGCTTTTACTGGTACATTTGATGGAAACGGCCATACAATTTCAAATTTCAAGCAAACATCATCTACATCTGATTATGGATTCTTTGGTTATTTAGCTGAAGGTGCTCAAATTAAAAATATTAATTTTGAAAATGTATATCTTAATATGACAAGATATAGCGATACTTATATTGGTGTAGTAGCTGGAAGAGCAGAGTCTGGTTCATCAATTGAAAATGTAAAGGTTTCAAATTTAAAAATTAAGGTTTCTACATCTTCAACAAGTGGAAAAACTTTCTATGTTGGTGGTCTTATTGGACAAAACACAGGGGGAAGTATTATAAATTCTACAGTTGAGAATCTTGACTTAAATATTGAAAGAGGAAAAGTTGTTTACGCTGGTGGTATTGCGGGACAAAACGCAATGGCTGAAGGTAAATGGATTGAAAATTGTGTTGTAACAGGTAAAATTACAATTAATCAAGAATATAATAATTCTTCTGATTTTACAACAAGTACGGAAATTGTTCAGCTAATTGGTGGTGTTGTTGGTAAAAATGATGGAAGAATCAGAAACACTATTTCTTATGTTAATATTGATTCTAAGTTTAATCTTGATGATAATATTGTAGATAAGGTTTATGCTAATAAGGATTCTGAGGATAAGAGTGAGGATGCTGAAAAGGAATGGAAGATTAACAATGAGATTAATGTAGCAATTGGATCATTTGCAGGATATAACAAGGGTGTTATTAGAAGTTCCGCTGCAACTGGTTCTATTTCCTTTGAATCATATAATGCATACAATGTAGCTATTGGATTATTCTGTGGCTTTAATGTATCCGAAATTCAGCCTTCAATTAATCATGTTGCATATTTTGGGGAAGGAAGAACAGTATCGGTTAAATTAACTTCAAAAGAGATTGCGGAGGAAAATCCTAAACATACTAAGACTCCTGAATATGATAGAGTATTTAAAATTACAATGACAGGTAAGGAAGAAAATAATCAAAATTATTTCCAATTACCTACAACATATTTAAGGTCAAGCTGTGAAGAGAGTTTCGGAAAAAGTACTGAAATCAGTCAATTTAAAGGAACAGAAATTGATGCATATAATGCTGAGGAATTTAACCAATTAATAGCTAAACTTCAAGAACTTTTCTAGTTTGGCAAAAAAGCGTCTAGATAATACTGGGCGTTTTTGTTAATATTAGCTAAAATTAATGAAATAGGTGATATGATGGGATTAATGATATATAATTCACTAACGAATAAAATAGAAGAATTTAAAACACATGAGCCAGGGATTGTAAACATGTATGTTTGTGGACCAACCGTTTATGATTATATTCATATTGGTAATGCTCGGCCTGTGATTTTTTATGACATGCTAAAAAATTATTTAGAATATATAGGCTATAAGGTCAATTATGCATCTAATATTACAGATGTAGACGATAAAATTATTAATAAAGCCTTAGAACAAGGTGTGTCAGAAGAAGAAATTGCTAAAAAATATGAGGATGCATATTTTAAAAATTGTAATGACCTGGGTTCTAAAAGACCAACCTTTGTTCCTCACGCAACAGCGTATATTAAAGAAATGCTTGATTTTATTGGTCAGTTAGTCAATAAAGGATATGCATATGAGGTTAATGGTGATGTTTACTTTAGAGTTAATCATCTTGACTCATATGGAGTTTTATCTAATCAGGTCCAAGAAGAACTTCAAAATGGTGTTCGTAAGGATGTGGATACTAAAAAAGAAAATCCGCTCGATTTTGTTTTATGGAAAAAAACCAATGTTGGAATTAAATGGCCATCAATATATGGCCCTGGTCGTCCTGGATGGCACACTGAATGCGTATGTATGATTGATAAAATTTTTAATCATAAAATGATTGATATTCATGGCGGTGGAATGGATTTAAAGTTCCCTCATCACGAAAATGAAATTGCCCAAGCAAAAGCTATGTATGGTAATACGCTTGCATCATATTGGATGCATGTTGGTCGTTTAAATCTAAAGGGTCAAAAAATGTCAAAATCTTTAGGTAATGTAATTCTTGTAAATGATTTTAAGACTCAAGAGGATTTAATGAGTTTAAGACTTTTAATTGTAACTCAACCATATCGTAATTCAATTAGCTATGATGAAGAGCTATTTAATCAATATAAAAAGGAGTATGATAAATTTACGAGGGCTTATAAGAATGCCATGCTAGCACTTGATTATAACAATTATAAAAGTAATGAGGTTATAAAAGAGGATAAGGAAGCATTTATAAATTATATGAATCAAGATTTAAATTGTCAAAATGTAATGAGTCTTGCAAGTAGTTTATTAAAGGAACTTAATAGTGCAATAAGAGCTGGCAATTTAGATGTTATAGCTAAAAAAGCTAATATGATTAAACAAATAATGGATGTTTTTGGAGTAATGATGCCATATACACCTTTAAATGATGAAACAAGAAAGATATATAATGAATGGGTTCAAACTAAAAGTGTTAAAAATTTTGAAGAGGCTGATAAACTTAGAGCAGTTTTAACTGAGGCTGGTGTTATTTAATGGATGCTAAGCTATATAATGGCTTAACCCTTGCGTATATTGGTGATAGTGCTTATGAGTTATATATAAGGAAACATTTGCTAAAATTAGGATATACTAAAGTTAATGATTTACATAAGCATGCGATTAAATATACTAGTGGAGAAGCTCAAGCATCAGTAATTAGATATTTTAAAGAAAAAAATCTTTTATCTGATGAAGAATTGCAGTATTATAAAAGAGGAAGAAATTCTAATGTTTTAAAGGTAAGAAAAAATATTGATCGTATTGATTATCTTGAAGGAACAGGATTTGAAGCTTTAGTTGGATATTTATATCTTTCAGGTTATTATGATAGAATGAATGAAATATTTGATGAAGCAATAAAGTATATAGAGTTAGGTGGTGATCAGCATGAGTAATGAAAAAGATTATGAAAATAAAGTTAATAATGATGATGATGCAATTGATGCTGAAATCGTTGATGATGAATTAAAAAATGAAGAGACTGGCTTTTCATTCGGTCAAGTAGATGATGAAAATAATGAATCTATAAATGATGTAAATGAAGAAACTTCTGATGAAGAACAAGAAGAGCAATTATCTGAGGATACAAATTACGATGCTGATGAAAGGGAATCTTTTGACTCTTCAGAAGATGATTCAAAAGAATTAACTGAAAATTTAGAAGAATTAAATGAAAGTCCAGATTCAAATAATGATTCAAGTGATGATGAAGATGCAAGTGCTAGCAATGACGAAGCTGATTTTAAAGAAAACTTCCGTGATGAAATTGAAGCTATCAAAGAAGAAAAACGCCGTCAGGCTTTAGAACAAAAAAATACTGAAATTGCTCAAAAGCGTAAGGAACGTGAGCGTCAACAGCTTTTAAAGGAAGAAAAAAAGCTTGAGGCGCAAAAAGAACGACAACGTAAGTTTGAAGAAATGGCTCAAAAAAGAGCGGTTGAGCATAATAAGAGCGAAGAAGAAAAAAGTGTCGCTCAAGCTCAAAAAAGACGTGATAAGATTGTCTCTTCACCTAAACTTGCTAAAAAGCTTAGAAAGAAAAACCTAGAGATTGAGCGCTATGAGCCGGATATAAATGTTGGTCTTACAGAGGAACAAATTGATAAACGTATTTCAGCCGGATTAAACAATTACAAATCGATGGGTTCGACTAAAACAATTTCACAAATTATAATTGGAAATATTGTTACGCCATTTAATATTTTAATATTTATAATCGCTGGATTTTTAATTTCTGTTAATAGTATTAAGGATTTAACCTTCCTTGTTATTGTTCTTCTTAATTTAGTTATTGGTATCATTCAAGAAATAAGTGCTAAAAAAACAATTGATAAGCTTACTTTAATTTCAGCACCAACTTGTGATGTGCTTCGTGATTCAAAATTTCAAGAGGTTACTATTAACGAGGTTGTACTTGATGATTTAATAAGTTTAAAAACGGGTAAGCAAATTTGTTCAGATAGTATTGTTGTTGAAGGGCAAATAGAGGTTAATGAATCACTATTAACTGGTGAGGCAGATGCAATTATTAAGAAGCCAGGTGACATTTTATATTCTGGTTCGTTTGTTGTTTCTGGCACTTGTATTGCACGTGTTGATAAGGTTGGAGACGATAATTATATTGAGCGCTTAACTGGTCAAGCAAAACAATATAAAAAGCCTAATTCAGAATTATTAAAAGCATTAAATAAAATAATTTTAGTAATGGGTATTTTAACTGTTGTTATTGGTGTTAGCTTGTTCTTTATTCAGTATTTAAGAACAGGTCTTGATTATGAAACATCAATTCGTAAAACAGCTGGTGCGATGATTGGTATGATTCCATCCGGGCTATATCTTGTAACTTCAGTTGCTTTAGCAGTTGGCGTCTTAAGACTTGCTAAAAATAATGTTTTAGTTCAAGAATTATATTGTATTGAAATGCTTGCTCGTGTAGATGTTTTATGCCTTGATAAAACTGGTACAATTACTGACGGAACAATGAATGTTCGTAATGTAATTGATTATGATATTATTGGCAATTTATCAACTAAGGATATTGTATCAGCAATGCTTAATGCAACAAACGACCAAAATTTAACAAATGTAGCTTTGGAAAATAAATTTGGCCGTGCAAAAAGAATTAAGCATACGGATATTATTCCCTTTTCTTCTCAAAGAAAATATAGTGCAGTCACCTTTGATGGTATTGGTACAATTGTTTTAGGTGCTCCTGAATTTGTATTGAAGGCTAATTATAAGTTTGTTGCGGCTGATGTAAATAAGGCTGCTAAGGAAGGATATCGTGTTCTTGTTATTGCTCATACAAATGAAGCAATAAAGGATGGTGCACTTCCTAAGGTAGAATTAGAACCGGTATCTCTTATTTTAATTGAGGATAATGTAAGACCTGATGCAATTGATACAATTTCTTACTTTAAGGAAGCTGGCGTTGAAGTTAAGGTTATATCTGGTGATAATCCTGTTACTGTATCAAAGGTAGCAGAAAGAGCTGGTATTACTAATGCTGAAAATTATATTTCACTTGATGGTTTAACAGATACAGAGGTTGTTAGAGCCGCGTCTAAATATACTGTATTTGGTCGAGTTAGCCCTGGACAAAAACGTCTACTTGTTAAATCTTTACAGGAATTAGGACATAAGGTTGCGATGACCGGTGATGGTGTTAATGATATTCTTGCCCTAAAGGAGGCTGATTGCTCTATTGCGGTAGCTTCTGGTAGTGAAGCAGCACGTAATGTGTCCCATCTGGTTCTTTTAGATTCTAATTTTGGTTCAATGCCTCGAGTTGTATCAGAAGGACGTCGTGTTATTTCTAATATTGCTAAGGTTGCTAAACTTTATTTGACAAAGACAATGTTTAGTTTACTTCTTGCTATTGTTGCATTAATTAGAGGTTCATACCCAATTAGTACTAATCAGTTATTAATGATTGATGCATTATGTATTGGTATTCCTTCTTTAGTGCTTGGACTAGAGCCTAATAGGCAAGCAGCACCTAAAAATTTCTTGTCAACGATTATTAAGAGTGCTCTTCCAGGTGCGATTGTTATTGTAATCCAGTCAATATTGGTATTTTTACTTCAAAATCAATTGGATATGACTGGAAGAACCACATCAACAATTATTGTTATAGTAGCTACATTTACATGTATGATGGTTTTATATGAAACATGTAAACCTTTTATAAATAATACACGTAAGATATTATTTGGCGGTGTATTTACAGCATTCGTATTTGCAACGATTTTAGTGCCATCATTCTTTGATTTCGCTCCGATTATCCCTGGTCTAGAATATTATTCAAAGAGCCAAGAGGTAATGACTTGGGAAACGCAGGTTGTATCAGTTTCAGAAGCAAATCATTATACTGTTGATGGATATGTACTTGATGAGCTATGTGTAAAACAATCAGCAACACATTCGGCAGAGGTAGACGCAAATGGATATTTAATTGTTGATACGGTTGTTATTACAGAATATAAGCCAGTTTTACCAACTCTTACAAAAACTGTTAATAATCATTTTGCAATTGGTGCTGCAGAAACAAGCTATATATATAATCCAAATTATCAGTATAATTTATATCCTTCAAGTAATGGTATTGTAAATCTTGTTTATACAGATGGTGTAAATGAGGTAATAATTAATACAGGCTATAATATTTTACCTGAAGTTACAATCAATAATAATTATTACATTGTAAATGGATACCGTACAGATGTTAGAACTGCTGAAACAACTGTTGGAGCTATTACGCTAGATAAGAATTATAATGTATATGTTAATGGCACTCGGATTTATCAATTATTTGAGGGAAAAGGCTTATTAATTTCTTCTACAAACAATCATGTGTGGATTGGTGGAGATGAAACAGAAATCGAATATGATTCATCTTTAACTGATACACTAAAGATTATTGGTAAGGAATATTATATTAATAATAAAAAAACTAACGTTATTTATACTCCAGAAATCAATATAACAGAACAAGGCTATTATATTGTAAATAATAAAATAACTAATTATAAATGTAAGGGTAGTGGAACTTCAATAGTTCAGTCACTTGATGAAAATGGCTATTTGAAAATTGATGGTCTTCAAACTAATATAAAGGTTAAATATTCAAAGGTTGTAGGTGGTCAAGTTAAATCACTACCAATATCTTCAATCTTACTTCTTATTTGTTTATGCTTATCAAGTCATCCTTTAATTTGGTTAATTAAGAGTGTTGTTCCATTCACTAAAAAGCAATGTAAGAAGCTTACAGATGTTTTAAATAAAATTTAGAATAAAATTAAAATAGTTTTCCAGTTAGTAAGGAAAACTATTTTTGTTTGAACAAATCTAATAATAAGAGTATACTATTTATAGAAATTAAGGAGTTATAAAATGGTTGCACAAATAATAAACACAAAAACAAATAAACCAATTATTGATCAAACAAAAGCGTATTATTTTTTAATTAATAATGTTCAAATGATAAATGGTAGATTAAATGCTACTTTACTAGGGACAGAAGTACTTGAGGATGTAGATTCAATTAAAGAATTAATTCCAAAGTATTTACCACTTAAAGAAAATGAGGAACTTTGTATCTACACATGTGATGAAAGATATATACATCATTTTAAATATGATGATCATCCAACAATTGATGATGTTGTATCATATATTAAATTTTAATTGAAGTATAGTGTACTTCAATTATTTTTTATCTATTTAGCTTCATACTCTTTAGTTTTCTATTTAGGTATTCTGGTAATTCTTCAATAAACTTATATTTAGAAATACCAAGCTTAAGTAAAGAGTTTTCAAGTGTTGTTTCTGCTACAAATTTATCTGCGTCCTTACAAAGAAGTAATCCAATTGTATTAGAATCTCCTTCTGTTTTTTCAAGTTTATTTATGGCATTAACATAAAAGATAAGTTGTTCTAAATCAGCAGGATGGAATTTTCCAATCTTGACCTCAATTACAACATAACAATGTATTTTAGTATGATATAAAAGAATATCAATATAAAACTCTTCATTAGTAGGAGTTACTATTTATAATCCTTACCAACTAAACAAAATCCCGGTCCTAATTCTTGTAGGAATTTAATGATATTATCAATCATTTGATCCTTTAAATCCTTTTCGTTTTTAATATTATTTTTATCTAAGAAATCAAAGACATAAGTATCCTTAAATAACTCATTAGTTAAGTCATCGGATTTAGTTATATTAGAAGTAGTAGGTTCAATTAAACTACGTTCATAAGATGCCATAGCTATTTGATTTAATACCATAGATCTAGACCAACCATTTTTATATGTTTCATTAATATACCACAGCATTTTTTCATGTGAGGAAGACTTTTGCATAATTACAATAATTGAGCTCCAAGGTATTTGGGGCACAGGTTGTGCCCCGATTTCTTGGGCAGAAAATTCATTCGCAAATTGAGCCATTCTTTTAAGCTGATCATAAGAATAACCTTTCCCATATTCCTTTAAATCATTAGCTAGATTCTTTATATATTTACTACCCCAAGTTTTCCTTTTATTGATAATCGTACCAATCTCATAATAAGTCATAATCATCGCACTATTTACTATAACCATAGCTTTGTTCTGGTTTGTTCTGATAGCCTCCTTGATTTCTTGTAAATCCTTAAAATAGTCTTTCTCAAATACTTCGTTATTTTTTTCTTTAATCATATGTAATCCTCCAATTTTTCGCAAAAAAATAAGACCTTTTCGCAATTAAGCGAAAAGGCCTTCAATTAAAATGTTAAGTTTAAGTAATGATTTTTGTTTTATTCTCATATCAGTACCAACTTTCTATATGTCTAGTATATAACATGTTTTATAAAAAATAAAGGGAAATTAAATTGTAAACGATGAGTTTACAAAATGACAAAAAGTGTACACTCCGAATATAAAAGGTTGAATGATAATTCAAATAATGATAAAATTTAGTCAACAATGTAATGTTGATTATACATTTTTGGTAATATATGTTATATTACTAAAACCCTTAAACATTTTCTCACAAATGATTGCCATTTCACTTGGAGATTCCTTAGGGTCATTAAGCCATGTATAAATTAACACACCTATGGCTGCTTCAAATGCTTTTTGCTCATAGACATTGTTAGAATCATTTTCTCCATTAGGAGTCAAATTTAATAAATATCTTGGAATTACAGTTGAAATGGAACTGAAAAAACGAGCATTTTTTTTAACTTCTGTAAAGAAGGTTAAAAACCAATGATAGCTTGTTGGATTTTCATAAATATGTATTCTTTTATTAATTGACTTTAAAAAGGTTGTAATAATATCATTTAGTACCTCCTCTTTTGAGGTGTAATTATTATAAAATGCAGTTCTTGAAATTCCCGCTTTTTTGACAATTTCAGTTATTCTAACTTCTTCAATAGCTTTTTTAGAAAGTAAAACTAAAAGAGCCTCTTGAATAGATTCTTTAGTTAATTTATTAGATATTTGATTAGCTTTGATTAAACCATTAATATTGTTCATAGCTAAACCTCCTAGTTGTATTTATTATAACATAAAAAGTAGAAAATGAATTAAACAGATAATTATTAATGAAATTCATTAAAATTATATTAAGATTAAAAAAATAAAGGAGAATCATATTATGACAGAACAAGAAATCAAAGGAAAACTAAAGGAATTTTTCACAAATAATTTAGGAGTAGATGCTTCAGAACTTGAAGATGACACTATGTTATTCGGTGACGGAATTGGCCTAGATTCAATTGATTCAATCGAATTAATTACTTATATCGATGAAACATTTGGCGTTTCTATGTCAGGTGTAGCTAAGGAAAATTTCCAAAATATTAATACTTTAGCTGCTTATATCGTATCACACAATTAATTCAAGCAGATGGTTGCATATTATTTGCAACCATTTTTTAAATATAAATCGAAAGGAAAAAATAATATGACAGAAAATAAAAATAGATGCGTTGTTACTGGTTTAGGTATGATCAGTGCAATTGGTAATAATGTAGAGGAATGCTTTACAAATGCGATTAATTCTGTATCTGGAATTAAGGAAACTAAGTCTGTAGATACTACAGATTGCTATGCTAAGCTAGCTGCTGAGGTTTCAACTGATCTTAGTGATATTGAATCTAAGGGAGATAATCTTGACCGTGTATCTAAGCTTTGTATTAAGGCTGCACGTGAGGCTGTAGCTGATGCTAAGCTTGCTGATTTTCAAGGTTCTTCAAGAGTAAGTGTTATCATTGGTTCATGTGTTGGTGGTGTTGTTTCAATTGAACACTACTACAAGAATGGTCGTGATGCTTCTGATGTTACAAAGATGCCAATTTCAGCTATTGCATCTCAGGTTGCTGGCGATTTAAATGCTGGTGGTACTGTAACTAATATTGCTAATGCATGTGCTGCAGGAACTATTTCAATTGCTTACGCATGTGATTTAATTCGTGCTGGTAAGGCTGATGTTGTTGTTGCCGGTGGAGCTGATGCCTTTGCATCTGTTCCTTATGCAGGATTCCTTGCTCTACATGCTCTAGATTCTAATCCTTGCTCATCATTCAATCACTGTACAGGTATCACTTTAGGTGAGGGCTCAGGTATTGTTATTGTTGAGTCTTATGAGCACGCTAAGGCTCGTGGTGCTCATATGTATTGTGAGGTTTTAGGCTCTGGTGTTTCTTCAGATGCTCATCATATTACAGCTCCAAGAGAAGATGGCGAAGGACAAATGAACGCTATTCGCTGGGCTTTAAAAAATTCTGGTGTTGAGGCTAAGGGAATTGGCTATATCAATGCCCATGGTACTGGTACAGCTAAGAATGATAACGCTGAATTCTTATCACTTCACACTATCTTTGATGAAACAAATGATGATTTAAGTGTATCTTCAACTAAGCCAATGGTAGGTCACTGCTTAGGTGCCGCTGGTGCAATTGAAGCTGTTTTCGCCATTAAGGCTTTAACATCTAATATTGTTCCTGCAACTCTTGGCTATTCTGATGAGGATTTAGTTGCTTTAAAGGAAAAAGCAGGTAAGATTGATTTTGTTCCAAATGTTGCTCGTAAGAAGGAGCTTAAGACTGTAATGTCTAACTCATTTGCCTTTGGTGGAAATAACGCAAGTATTATTTTCTCTAAGAGTGAGGGTAATGTTGTTTTACCAGAAAAAAAGGAAAAGACATATATTACTGGCTTTGGTATTGTTTCACCTCTTGGAAATGGTGTTTCAAAATATATTGAAAATGTAGCAAATGATGTTACAATAGAATCATCTTGTGTAAATTCAACTGTCGGTCAGCCTGATTATGAGGAGCTTGGCTTAAAGATGGCCTTCTATCGTAAGCTTGATAACTTCTCTAAGCTAGAGGCTGTTTCTGGTATGGCTGCTTTAAAGCATGCAGGCTACACAATTACTGATGAAAATGCTACAAAGCTTGGTATCGTTGTTGGTACAAGTGAAGGAGCTTTAGGTATGGGCTGCCTATTTGAGGAAAATATCGCTTCAAAGGGTAATGCATCTGGTAGTGCCTTTAACTTCCCTAATACTGTATACAATGCCGCTGGTGGATATTTATCAATTTGCTCAGGTGTTAAGGGCTATAATGTAACTATTACAAATGGTGCTCAATCTGGTCTTGCGGCTGTAGCTTATGCTAAGAATATTATCGAGCAAGGTCAAGAAGAGGTTGTACTTGCTTCAGGTAGTGATGAAAATATTGAAATTATTTCTGAGCTTTATAATAAGCTTGGCTATGTTGCTCAAAATCCTACAAAGCCATATGAAAATGCTAAGGGCTTTACTTTAGCTGATGGTTCGACAACAATCGTATGTGAGTCAGAAGCTTCTGCAAACCTTCGTGGTGCTAAGAAGTATGCTTATGTTGCTGGCTATGGTATGACTCATAAGAATGTTAAGTTCGGTACTCTTGAGGGCTCATCTGAGGCTTTAGATGCTGCTATTAATGAAGCATTAGCTGAGGCTGGTGTATCTCTTAATGAGATTGATGCTATTTGTGGATTCGCAAATGGTAACCATATTATTGATAATGAAGAGCTAAGCTCATACAGAAGAGTATTTGGTGATTCTTTAGCTAAATTACCAATTATCAACGTAAGAAGATATACAGGTGAGGGTCGTGCTGCATCAGCTGCTCTATCTTGTGCTCATGCTGCTTTAATGCTTGGGGGAGATATTGCTTCATCTAAGGCATATTTAGTTTCTTCTAATATTAAGGAAACAACAGTAGAGGCTAAGAACTTACAAACTATTTTAGTTACAGCTTATGGTTCTGGTGGTTCTTATTGTGCTGTTGTATTAAAGAAGTAAGAGGTGTTTATAATGAAGGTTGCAATCGTAACAGGTGCTTCTAAGGGCATCGGTCGTGCATGTGCTATTCGTCTTGCAAAGGATGGATATGCTGTAGTTGTAAATTATAGTCATTCTGAATCTCAAGCTCAAGCTACTCTTGATGAGATTAAAAACAATGGTGGCGAAGGAATGATTTATAAGGCTGACGTATCAAAACTTGATGATGTAAAGGCTATGATTCGTGATGTTTATAAGGAATATGGCTCTATTGACGTTCTTGTAAATAATGCTGGTATCGTTCGTGATGAATTTTTACTTATGATGTCAAGCCAAACATTAGATGACTGCTTTCAATTAAATGTTAAGGGCTATTTTTACTGTGCTCAACAAGCAGCTTTAAAAATGTTTAGAAAAAAAGCAGGTGTTATTATAAATATGTCAAGTGTATCTGGTAAATTCTCATTACCTGGTCAAAGTGTTTACAGCGCTACTAAGGGGGCGGTAAACTCTATGACACAAACTTTAGCTAAGGAGCTTGCACCTTATGGTATTCGCGTTAATGCGGTAGCTCCTGGCTTTATTGAAACAGAAATGCTAGATCATATTCCAGTTGAGAAGAAGGAAGAATATTTAAAAAAAATTCCTCTTCATAAGTTAGGACGTACTGAGGATGTAGCTAATTTAGTAAGCTTCTTAGCCTCAGATGCATCAGCTTATATTACAGGACAAACAATAACACTTGATGGAGGACTATCCCTATGATGAATATTAATGATATTAACAAGCGTATCAAGCAACGTCCACCCTTCCAAATGATTGAGCGTGTAACTGAGCTTGAGCCAAATGTTAGTGCAACAGGTATTAAGTGTGTTTCGGTTAATGAGCCTTATTTTATGGGGCATTTTCCTGATTCACCAATTATGCCAGGTGTTTTAATTGTTGAGGCGTGTGCTCAGCTATCAAGCCTAGTTATGGAAGATGATGGGACTAATCCTGATTTAATATATGTTTTATTAAAGGTTGATAATTTTAAATTTATTAAGCCCGTAATTCCTGGTGATCGTTTAGTTATTACAGTTACTAAAACACGTCAAGCTGGACCTCTTACATCATTTGATGCGGTTGTAAAGGTTGATGATAAGATTTATTCTAAGGGATCAATGACTTTTACAGCTGTTAATAAGGCTCAGGTTTATGGGAGTGAAGAATAATGCCGAAAAAGGTTTTAATTCTAAACGGAAGTCCTAAGGGTAATAATTCCTCAACATTTAAAGCTACAAAGGCTTTCGTTGAGGGAATCATTCTAGCGGATTCTTCATATGAAGCTGAATATGTTTGGATTAATGATTTAAATATTAAGCCTTGCTTAGGATGTCTTTCTTGCTGGGGAAGAACTCCTGGTGAGTGTGTAATTAAAAATGATGATGCTAGTGTAATGATAAAAAAAATAATGGAATGTGATATCTTTATTGAATCATACCCACTATATTTTTTTGGTATGCCTGGCACAATGAAGCTATTTACTGACCGAATGATGCCTTTTATGTGCACCTATGAGGGCCAAAAGGCTCCTCTTGATGGCCAATCATTTCATGGAATTCGTTTTGATGTTTCAAATAAGAAGTTTGTTGTCATTTCAAGCTGTGCTTATACGGAGGCTACAAATGTATTTGATTCATTACTTACCCAATATGATGCCATCTGTGGCAAGGGTAACTATACAGCAATTTTATGTCCACAATTAAAAACCTTAATTGAACTTAAAACCGGGGATCGTGAGGAACGCTTTTTAAATAAGTTTAAAGAAGCTGGTTCTAACTTTATTAAAAATGGTGTTTTATCAGAAGAGGAGCTTACTATTTTGAAAAAACCTCCTTTTTCTCTAGGAGCCTATAAGGTTTTATTAAATAATTTCTGGACAGAACAAAAAAATAAGTAGGAGGGATTATTATGTTTGAACAAATTAAAAATCTCCTTATTGAATGTGCAAACGTTGATGAAAATATGATTACACCAGATGCTCGTCTTAAAGAGGATCTTGGAATTGATTCCCTATATGCAGTTGAGCTTATATTAGAGCTTGAAACAAAATTTGAAATTAAAATTGAATGGGAAACGATGCAATCTTTACAAACTGTAAATGATGTGTGTAATTTAGTTAGTGAGAAAATAAAAAATAGATAGGAGGAATAAAATGAAGCTAGAAGATGTTGAAAAAATTATTAAAATGTTTGAAAAATCAACTGTCAGTTCAATTGATCTTGAAATAGATAATATAAAAATTAAGCTTGAAAAGCCTACACAGGTAGTTACAAATGTTATTCCTAATGGAGCCTTAGTCCCTACCTCATTACCTCAAAATAATGATGATGAGGAAAATACTTCATATGAATATGTAACCGCACCTCTTGTTGGAACATTCCATCAAGCACCATTTGTTGATGCTAAGCCATTTGTAAGTGTTGGTGAGCGTGTAACAAAGGGACAAAAGCTTTGTATTATTGAAGCTATGAAGGTTATGAATGAAATCACTTCACCTTGTGATGGAATATTAAAGGAAATTTTAGTTAAAGAAGGACAAATGGTCGAATTTGGAGCTAAGCTATTTGCAATAGGTGAATAATATGTTTAAAAAAATATTAATTGCCAATCGTGGAGAAATAGCTGTTAGAATTATAAGAGCCTGTAAAGAAATGGGAATTAAGACTGTTGCGATTTATTCTACAGCTGATGAAAGTGCTCTTCATCGTGAGCTTGCCACAGAAGCCTATTGTGTTGGTGGGCCATCAAGCTCAGATTCATATTTAAATATGGAAAATATTTTAAGTATTGCCTGCTTAACTGGTTGTGATGCGATTCACCCTGGCTTTGGTTTCTTATCAGAAAGTCCTATTTTCGCTTCAATGGTTGAAAAATGTGGTATTACCTGGATTGGACCTAATCCTACTGTTATGGATCAAATGGGTAATAAATCAATGGCTATTAGTATGATGAAGGAAGCCGGTGTTCCTATTGTGCCTGGTTCTTATAAGGCTGTTGGTCTTGAAGAAGGAAAGGAAATCGCTATTAAAATTGGGTTCCCGGTTTTAATTAAAGCCTCTGCTGGTGGTGGTGGTAAGGGAATTCGTATGGTTTCTTCAGCTGATGAATTTGACCTAATGTATAATGAAGCTAAAGAAGAAGCGAAAAAATTCTTCGCAAATGATGAATTATATGTTGAAAAGTTTATCGTTAATCCTAAGCATATTGAGGTTCAGGTAATGTGTGATAAGCATGGTAATGCGATTCACCTTTTTGAAAGAAATTGTTCTTTGCAGCGTCGTAAGCAAAAAATGCTTGAGGAAGCACCTTGCCAGTGTATTTCTAAGGAACTTAAGGAAAAACTACATGAAGCGGCTATTAAGGCCTGCAAGTTTGTTAATTATGACTCTGTTGGTACAATTGAATTTTTAGTTGATAATGATGAAAATTTTTATTTCATTGAAATGAATACTCGTATTCAGGTAGAACATTCTGTTACGGAATCTATTTGTAATGTTGATATTGTAAAAACAATGATTAAAACGGCTTATGGTCTTCCTCTTCCTTATAAACAGGAGGATATTAAGATTTTAGGCTATGCGATGGAATGTCGTATTAACGCTGAGGATATGAATAATGATTTTAGACCATGTCCTGGTACTATTGATTTTATTCACGTTCCTGGTGGTAAGGGTGTAAGAATTGATACAGCGGTTTATGCAGGATATCAAATTCCCCCATATTATGATTCAATGATTTTAAAGCTAATTGTTTTTGCACCAACGCGTTTAGAGTGTATTCGTAAAATGCGTGCTTCTTTAGAGGAGCTAATTATTGATGGTATAAAAACAACAACTGAGTTCCACTATGTATTGCTACATCACCCTACCTTTATTTTGGGATATTATGATACTGGCTTTGTAGAGGAATTCCTAAAGGAGTTTGAACAAAATGCAAAACGTATTCAACAAGCGTAAAGAAGAGATTAATGAATTTAATACTCTTCTTGAAGAATTAAATTTAAGAAAAAAGAATGAAGAAGTATCACCTAAAGAGGTTCCTGATGATTTAATGTGTAAATGTCCATCATGTGGGAAAAATCTTTTTAAGGCTGATTATGAAAGTGCTTTATTTGTTTGCCCATCATGTGGCTATAATGCGCGCTTATATGCTAAAGATCGTCTAAAAATGATTATGGATGAGGGCTTTAAAGAACTATTTACAGATATAGCTGAAAATCACCTTGATTTCCCTGGCTATGTCGATAAGCTTAATAAAGCTCAAGCTCAAACGCAAATTGATGAATCAATTATTTGTGTTGATGGTAAAATTGAAGGAATTAGTACTTTAGTAGGTGTTATGGATAGTCATTTTATTATGGGTTCAATGGGTAGTGTTTGTGGCGAAAAGATTACAAGACTTTGTGAACTTGCTATAAAAATGCATCGTCCTGTTATTTTATTTACCTGCTCAGGTGGAGCTCGTATGCAGGAGGGAATTATTTCTCTTTTCCAAATGGCTAAAACAAGTGAGGCTGTTGCTAGACTTAAGGAGCACGAGCTTTATATTGCTGTTTTAACTGACCCAACAACTGGTGGTGTTAGTGCCTCATTCGCTTCACTTGCTGATATTACTCTTGCAGAACCAAAAACCTTAATTGGCTTTGCTGGAAAGCGTGTCATTGAAAAAACAATAAAAGAAGTATTACCTAAGGAATTCCAAACGTCTGAATTCTTACTTGAAAAGGGTTATATTGACAATATTGTAGAAAGAAAGGATATGAAGTCTACCTTAGCTTATCTTTTAAGACTTCATAATTATAGATAGTATGATACTTGAAGAAAATGAACGTAAAATTGAAGAATTAGAATCAAAGCTAATTAGCCTTGATCCAACATCAAATGAGTTTAAAGACGTTTCTTTAAGTCTTCACAAGCTTAAAGAGGAAACCTATTCTAATTTAACAGCATGGGATCGTGTAACGATTGCAAGAAGTGCTAAGCGTATTAAGGCTAAGGCTTTAATTGATAAGCTTATTACGGATTTTTATGAGCTCCATGGTGATCAATATTATGCTGATGATCAAAGTATTATTGCAGGTATTGGTTATTTGGGAGATATCCCTGTTACGGTAATTGGTCAAGCTAAAGGAACGAATCTTAATGAAAGTATTAAGCGTAACTTTGGTATGACTTCTCCTGAAGGCTTCCGTAAAGCTTTAAGGCTTGCTCATCAGGCTGAAAAATTTAATCGTCCAATTATTACGATTGTAGATACATCAGGAGCATATCCTGGTCGTGGAGCTGAAGAGCGTGGTCAAGCTAGAGCGATTGCAAGAAACCTAATGGAGTTTTCAACACTTAAGGTTCCCGTTATAGCTATTGTTCTTTCTGAGGGTGGTTCTGGTGGAGCTTTAGCTCTTACGGTATCAGATTATATTTATATGTTTGAAAATGCTGTATATTCAGTATTATCACCTGAGGGCTTCGCATCAATCTTATTTAAGGATACCATTAAGGTTGAAGATGCAGCCCAAATGATGAAAATGACAAGCCACGATTTACATGAATATGGTATTGTTGATGAAATAATAAAAGAGCCTGCTGGTGGTATTCGTTTTATTTCAGATGAATTTATTAAGGAATTAAAATCAAAGCTAATTGCCAAAATTAATGAACTTCAAAAAATGAAAAAAGAAGAATTATTAGAAAATAGATATCAAAAATATCGTAAGATTAGCTAGGAGGAAATTATGAAAATTGCATTTTGTTTTGCAGGTCAAGGTGCCCAAGCTGTTGGTATGGGACGCGACTTTTATGAAAAATATGAAAGTGTAAAGGCATTATACGATGCTAATCCAGAAATTAAGGAATTATGCTTCGAGGATAAAGCAGGTGTTTTAAATCAAACTGCTTATGCTCAAAAGGCAATGCTTCTTACGTCTTATGCGATTGCATCTTGTATAAGAGAGAATGGTATTGAGCCAGAATATGCTTGTGGCCTATCTCTTGGTGAATATAGTGCTCTTACATTTGCGGATGTATGGAATATTAAAGATGCACTTGATATTATAACTTGTCGTGGTAATATTATGCAAAATGCCCTACCTTTAGGTACAACTAAAATGGCTGCGATTATTGGTCTTTCACGTGAGGTTATTTTAGATACTATAAAGAATGTAGAAGGTGTATGTGAAATTGCCAACTATAATTGTCCAGGTCAAATTGTAATTACAGGAGACGCAGCTGCCATTGATAAGGCTTGTCCTTTACTTTTAGCAGCGGGAGCTAGAAGAGCTCTACCTTTAAATGTATCAGGTGCCTTCCATTCATCATTACTTACTAAGGCATCACAAGAACTTAGATCTAAATTAGATGAATTTATACCTCATAATCCTAAGTATAAGATTGTTTATAACGTAACTGGCACTGAGCTTAAGGAAAATATTAATGATATTCTTGAACGTCAAATTTGCCATAGTGTTTACTTTGAGGATTCAATTCGTTATATGATTGAGCATGGTGTTGATACATTTGTTGAAATTGGACCAGGAGCTACATTATCAAGTTTTATTAAGAAAACTAGTAAGGATGTAGCGGTTTATAATGTTTCAACAACTGAAGGCTTAGAGGCATTATTAGAGGCTTTAAAATAATGGATAATATCAGATTAGATAATTATTCATTTAATAATAATTATACAATGTATCGGGTGGATTCGATTGAGTCCACTAACGATTTTTTTAAGGCTAATTATCATTTATTTAAGGACAAGGATTGTTTAGTTGCTAAAAGACAAACGAAGGGAAGAGGAAGATATAATCGTGTTTGGTCATCTTCTTTAGATATAATTGTATCTATTTTGTTTAAAGAAAAACATAATAATACAATAATCGCTCCGATGGCTGTTTGTCTTGCATTAAGAGATATTGGTATAGATGCCGGGATTAAGTGGCCTAATGATGTTTATGTTGATTCTAAAAAGATATGTGGTATTTTAATTGAGGATGAATATAGAACAGATTTTGAGGCGTCTATTGTTGGGATTGGTCTTAATATGTTGCCAAAGCCAGAGCTTGATGTGCCAGGGGTACTTGATTATGTAAAAATTGGCAATGATCAATTAATTGATTTAATCTTAAAGCATTATGATATGCTTATAGATACTAATCCTAAAGCATTAATTCATCAATATCAGGAATTAAGTATTATTCTTAATCATAGCTTTGTTTATCAAGGAACGATATATAAAGCCAAACGAATTACAAGTGATGGCTATCTTGTTGGTTCAAATAACAATGAAGAAATCATTATTAAAAGTGATGAAATTGATATAAAGAGTGCTCTTATTGCGTAGGTGATTTATATGAATTATAAATATAGTGAGCATCAAATAGTTAAGTTTTCAAATGTTGATTTTAAATTAAAGCTAGGCATTGTCGATGCCTGTCAAATTACTCAAAACATGGTTACTGATTTTTTTCGTAAGTATGACTTTGATAATTCAATAATCGCATCTAGAAATAATGCGGTTTTAGTTGTACTTAAGCATAAGCTTCATTTTAATCGTTTACCTGATTTTGATGAGGCAATGGACGCCTTAAGCTATACGACTAAAAAAAGTACCTATTTATTTGAAATTGAAACAGGATTTAAGCATAATGACGAAGATTTATTTTTCTGTAAATCAGAAATATGTCCTGTTGATATAAAAACAAGAGAAGTAAAAAAACTTTCTGATATCGGCTATCCTGAGGAAATGGATTTAGGACCTAATAGACTTATTGGTCGAGCTAAAAGGAATTTAACTGTTTTTAATGAGGATGATTATATTTATTCTGTAAGAATGCTGCCAACGGAAATTGATTATTCAGGTCATGTTAATAATGTATGCTATATTAAATACTTAATAAATACCTTTAATACAGCATATCTTAAAACAATTGATATAACAGACATTGAAATAAGCTATATCCATGAAGCATTTGAAGGAAATATACTTAAGGTTTATCGTAAGCTTATTGATGATAATACCTATAGCTTTTTAATTAAACGTGAAGATGAAGAACTAACCCGTGCAACACTTTCATTTAAACAAAAATAAGATGCAAAAAGATATGCTTAATTTAATATAGCATATCTTTTTATTTGACCTTAAACTTTGGTTTATGTTAAAATTAGTTGTAATAAAGGAGCTGAAAAAATGATTAAAATTGGAATTTGTGGTTTTGGAAATTTAGGTTGTGGCGTAGCTGCGGCAGTAAAAAAATGTAGTGATATGGAGCTTGTTGGCGTTTTTACAAGAAGGAATCCTAAGACATTAGATTTAAAAGAATATGGTGTAAATGCTTATCATATGAATGATATATTATCATTTAAGGATAAAATTGATGTGATGATACTATGTGGTGGTTCTGCAACTGACCTTCCAAGTCAAACCCCAGAGCTTGCTAAATATTTTAATGTTGTGGATTCATTTGATACCCATGCAAATATTCCTACTCATTTTAAAAATGTAGATGCTAGTGCTAAAGAAGGTGGTTATTTAGGTCTTATTTCAACCGGATGGGACCCTGGTATGTTTTCTTTAAATCGCGCAATAATGGAATCAATTTTACCTAATGGAGAAGATTATACCTTCTGGGGAAAAGGTGTTTCTCAAGGTCATAGTGACGCAATTAGAAGAATAAAAGGCGTAAAGGATGCAAGACAATATACTATTCCTAAGGACGAAGCTATTGCTCGTGTAAGAAATGGAGAAATGCCTAAGCTTTCAATAAGAGACAAGCATTTAAGAGAATGCTTTGTTGTTCTTGAGGATGGAGCATCTGAAGAATATGTAAGAAATGAAATTGTGAATATGCCTAACTATTTTGCAGATTATGATACAATTGTTCATTTTATTTCTGAAGAGGAATTAAAGAAAAATCATAGTAATCTACCTCATGGTGGCTTTGTTATTCGTAGTGGAACAACTGGTCTTAATGATGAAAACAAGCATGTAATTGAATATTCATTAAAGCTTGATTCAAATCCTGAATTTACAGGAAGTGTTTTAGCAGCTTATGCAAGAGCAGTTTATCGTCTTCATAAAGAAGGAAATACTGGCGCTATAACTGTGTTTGATGTTGCACCTAAGTATCTAAGCGATAAATCATATGATGAATTATTAGCTCATACATTATAATTATTTTAAATTTAAATAATAAATTTGCCATAGGTCTTTTATAGGCTTATTGTTTTTTAATATAAAAAATATATTAATAAGGTTTAATTCGTAATTTAATTAAAGCGGATTAAACCTTTTTTAATTTTATTATTGACAAATATCCATATGGATATGGCATTTATTTTAAAAATGAAATGCCATATCCATATAATTATTATAATAAGGCTAGATATATATCTTGAAACAAACCGGTAAAAATTTAAATTAAAATAAGGAGTGATAATTTGGTATGTGCAAATGTTCCTATTATAGTCATATGCTGTTATATAATAGGAGAAATCTATAAGGCTGTATTTAAAAATAAGCCAAAGCTATATAAGCTAATTCCTATTATATTACCAATTGTAGGAGGTCTTATAGGGATTGTTATCTATTTAACAAACCCTGAAGAAATATGTAATGCACCCAACTTTTGGGAGGCCTTACTTATAGGAATTATAAGTGGAAGCTCATCAACGGGTGCAAATCAAATCATTAAACAATTATTTAAGGATGGTGAAGAAAATGGAAAAAAATAAAATGAGTAAATATATTTTAGAGTCATATGGAAAAGAAAAATATATGCTAGTAGTGCGTAAGCATGTAGCTAGCTTTATTGAAAAAATATTAAGATGTCAAGGCCTTGATTTTAGACATGATATATTTAAACAGGTTGTATATGGTGAAATACCATATAAAACAGCTTTTGAAGAAAAATGGAAATGCTATTATGATTCATTTATGTATTTAGCATTAAATATAAATAATCCCTTTTCTAAAAGCTTATTAATTCGTTTTATGTCTTTGTTAAATATTACTATTAATGAGGATGACCTCGATTCAATTATTTCGAATGCTTATTATTTAGATAATGAATTTAATATAAAAAATTTAACAAGCTTTTATGTTGAAGTTAATAAAATATTAAAAGAATTGTCTGAAAGTGATCAAATGCTTATAGCTTGGATATTAATGAATTTCTTTTTAATAAGACACAATATTCCGGCAATAAGAATTACATTTTTAGATTTTAATGAATATAAAGAGGCTTTTTCCTTATATTTAGAAAATCCTCAAGCCTTAGAAGATTTTATTATTAGCTTACTTGAAAGATCAAAGGTACAAACTATTAAATTTAATGATGAACTTAAGCCATTATCATTAAATAAAATAAAGAAACAATTTTCAAATGATAAAGAATGGCTTAAAGAAAAATATAAAATAAAAAATATTTATCTATTTGGATCATATCAGAAAAAAATGGCTCGCATCGATTCTGATATTGATTTACTTATTATTTTTGATGAAGGAAATTCCTATGAAAGAAAAAAGGAAATTATTGATGAACTAAATGAGTATTATAAAAATGTATTTCATAGGTTTATTGATATTGGACAATTATCAAGCTTAGTAAGTGATAGTTTTATTAAGGAAAGTAACAAATTAATTAAAATAATCTAGGAGGAATGAGAAAATGAGTTATGGATTGAAAAAATATACGCATCAACTAAATCAAGAGGTATTAGATGCGAACTTTAGTGTTAATACATGTGATTTGAATTTAATTGGACAGGTTCCTTTAATTGAATCAAGTGGAAAAGCACCAATTAATTTAAATTTAATGTTTAATTTAGAGCGTTATAATGAAAATGGCCTTTTTGGTAAAGGATTTAAATTAGATTTATATAAGAAAATAAGTATGGAGGGTAATGATTTTAAGATTGAAAATGCAGATGGCTCAGAGGATATTTATTACGCTTCAAATGGTTATTATAATAAGGAAACTAAAATAAAATTAACAGAAGAAACCGAAGATGGAGATGTTTCAAACTATATGTTAACCCTTGAGGTAGATCGTAATAATTATATTACCTTCTCATCTGATAGTAGCGAATATCCTAATTACCCTTATTATATAAAAAAGGGAAAGGATAGATATGGTCTTGATTTCATATCAACTACTAAGCATATTACCAATTATGAGGATAAAGAGGTAAAGCTTAGTGTAAGTAATGGTCATATTGCCAAAATTGATTTATATGTAGGTGGTATTTTAAAAGCTTACACTAATTTAGTATATGAAAATGACAGGTTAGTAAGTATTAAAAGATTTAAAAATGGAGTTTGTGTTAATAACTATGAATTTACATTTAGTGATAATTTAATAAAGATTAAGGAAATAAATGTAGAAGAAGAACTTCGCTATACCGTTGAAGGTACTAAAGTAAAATCATTTGCTAAATATTATAATAATAGCTTAGATGAAAAGAGTCAAATTAGCTTAATTCAGCTTCAAGGTCATACTAAGGTAATTGATTATAAAGGAAATGAAGATTTTATCTTTTATGAATCAGGCTTGCCAGTTATGTATATAAATCATAAGAAGGAATGTAAAGAGGTAGCATATGATTTTGAAACTAAGGAAATAATTTATGATGGCGATGCTATAAATTATAATTTAGAAAGAAGTCTTTTATGATTAAGTGTTAGTGACTTTAGTAAAGCAGAATTTGTTAGTTTTTCTGAAGCTCAAATTACCTATCCAGCATATTCTAATATTTTAAATGGCTCATTACTTCATGTTAAAGGACCAGGAACATTAACTAAGACGATTAATGTGTCAGGCCTTGGTGGAGATATGTTTGAATTCGCTCTTTTTGTTGGGTATAAAAATAGTAATAATAGTATAAGTATTATTCTTAAGACTGATACCGGAGAAGTATCGGAAAGAAAGATACCTCAAGGTGAAATTGTATCTAAGGTAATATCTTTAGGCTTAAGACCATTAAAAAGCTATGATAGTATTACCGTTATAATTGATGTATTAAATTTTGATGGCTATTTAGGAGGCGTACGATTATTTAAGAAATCATTTGGTACAACTGCTATTTATGATACTAAGGGAAATATTATTGGAAGTAGCAATGGACAGGCTAAATCAAACTTTAAATATAATACAAATAATCAATTAATTGACGTTTCAACCTCAAAAGGAATGACATATGGCGTTAAATATGATTCTGAAGGAAGAATGATTTCATCTAATTCAGCCTATGGTATTTCAAATGAAATCGAATATATTGATTCAGATTCATCTAATAATAACAATTTGACGATTAAATCAACAACCAAGGTAGAAAATATTGAAAATGTTACAACATCTAAATATGATGCATATGGTTATTTGTCATCAGAAATAGATGAAATAGGAAATACTACATCTTATATTTATGATATGATGGGTAGTCTTAAAAAGGTAGTAGATTCATTAGGTAAGGTTACTGAATATGATTATGATTCGTTTAATAATATGATTACTATGAGCTTGAATGGTGGAAATACTACTCGTTATAGCTACGATTCAAGACATAAGCTTATAAGAATTAAAAATGAAAATTTAGAATATAGCTTTAAATACGATAATTTTAATAATATTAGTGAGGTAAGTTTAAATAATACAGTATTAGCTAAGCTAACATATGAAAATGATAATATTGTATCGATGAGATATGGTGAATCGGGTGATATTTATTATTTTTCATATGATGTGGAGGATAATATTAAAGAGATTAAATATGGTTCCTCTATTAGATATCGCTTTAATTATAATAACCTAAATCAGCTTATTTCAATCACCAATCAAGCAGGTGAGGTACTTAATAGATATGAATATGACCTTGAAGGAAATGTTATAAAGGATTCTAGTAATTATCATGATTTAAGCTATACCTATGATAACAATGGTAATCTTATAAGAAGTAGCTATAATATTAACAATAAAAAGATTATTCAAAGCTATGAAACACTATCAAGAAGTGAAGGGTCATATCCAGAAATGATTCTTAATGAATTTGAAGATTGTGATTTTAATGTAGGATTATTTCTTTTAAATTCTAATTTAAAAGGAAATAATAAAGAATATGAAAGCTTAGATACGTCCTCAAGACAATATCAAAAGGAATTGGTTCGTGATAATAATGTTCCGTGTCTTGATTTTGGACGAAATCCTAAAGGAATTGTTTATAAGGTTGAAAATGAAAATTATGGATATCCAGTTGGTACAGTAGGAATGTGGTTTAAACCATCATCATTAAGTACAACAGAATATTTGTTTAGTCAAAAAAATAATAAAGGTAATGGATTTTTGGGAGTATATATTAAGGATAAAAAATTGCATGTAGAAATTTATAATAGTAATAATACAAGAATTGAATTACTTACATCAAAATATGAGGTAAGAAATAATGCCTGGAATTTCTTTGGAATAAGCTATTATTTGCCAACTCCAGATGGATACTCAGATGGAGATGAGGGAGAAATTAAATTTTGCTTAAATGGTAATATTCAAACAATGGAAATGACAGGAAGAAACTATGGACTTGAAATGGATAAAAATCCTGCATATCATATTGGACATATGTATTATAATGGTGAATTATCACCTTTTGATGGCAAAATAGCCTTATTAATGATTGGAAATAATAATACCAATTTAAATGCTAATGAAATGATGAATTTTTATAAATTAACACATGATTATATTTGTGATAATCAAAATGATTTTGATTATAGAGCGGTTAAATCATCAGGTACAAGCCTATATACACTAGATTCAACTATTTTAAATCAATATGAGATTTTTCCTCTTAAAAATGATTTAAAATCATTAAAGGGTAAAGAACCAAAGAAATTTGATTTAAGAGCTTATGCCAAATATGATAGTGATAGAAGCTTCAATTATAATTATTTAAATAAGGATTATTCTTTTGTAGCAGATGGTAATATGCTTGAATATGATCTTAATATAGGAGATTCAGGAACTATTATGTTTAGAGCATATACTGATGCAAAAACGTCTAACCAATATTTCTTTGAAGCAAGGAATAAAGCCAAGACACGCTTAGGTTTTTATAAGGATAGTAATGATATGCTATGTTTAGATTTAGATGGAACAATCGTAACAACAGGGCTTAAATTTACAGCTGGTGCTTGGCACACAGTAGGAATTTCCTATGATACGGAAGACCCTAATGATTCACAGGTAGTTTTTAAATATAAGAATTTAAGATTCTATCTTGATGGCAAAATAGAAGAAAGAAAGATTACAACATGGTTTAATTATAGTAATCTATCATTATTAATTGGAAGAAGATATGATACAGAATCAATTGATAATTATAATGATTCTTATCCTTTATTAGGCCAAATTGAGATGCTAGCTGTATCAAATTATTATGTTTCAGCTTCAACCTTAAATAATTTAAGTAATGAAATAAATGGTATTAATAAGATAAATGAATATAATGAGCTTGATATGCTAAGATATAGTAAGGTATATAGTGGTTCTAAGCAAATTTTATCAAATTATTATTCATATAAGACTAATAGTAAGTATCAAAATGCATTATCTAGCATAATTGAAGAGGAAAGCAAATTTTATGGTAGTAGTCATTATATTAGAAGCTATAAAACGGATTCTTTAGGTAATGTCACAAATGTAAGTGATTCAGTATTTGGTTCTCATGCTTATACTTATGATTCAAGAGGCTTTTTAATTAAAGAGGATAATACAAGTTATACGTATGATGATAATGGGAATATGATTACCTCTGGAAATAGTACCTATAAATATGATAATTTAAATCGATTAATTTCTATTAATGGTGATTCTATTTTTTATTCATTTACAAATCCTGGGAATCCTAGATTATTTAAGGATACGGAATATAAATTTGAAGGAAGAAGACTTGTAGGAATTTCTGAGGATTTAGGAGTGGATGAACAAAAGACGGTTGATTATACTTATAATAGTAATGGCTTAATTATTAAAAAGGTATTAGGATATTGGTATGCTGATGATAGGGATTCAGAGGAATATACAACTAAGTATTATTATGATGGTGAAAAGTTAATTACAGAAATTGGGCCTAGAAATAGATTAGATTTTTTATACGATGAAAATGGAATATTATATGGTTTAATTAAGGATTCAAGTAGGAAATATTTTTACATAAGAGATTTCATGTCAAATATCTTGGGTCTAGTTGACGATTCAGGTAATATTGTAGTAAAATACAAGTATGATGCATATGGTAATAGAATAAGTATTACGGATACAAGTGGATGTGATCTTGGAAATATTAATCCATTTAGATATAAGGGATATTATTACGATGATGACGCTCAAATGTATTATTGTAAATCAAGATTCTATGTACCTTCATGGCATAGATGGTTAAATAGTGATAGTATTAGCTATTTAGAGCCTAAAAATATTACGTCATTAAATTTATTTACATATTGTAATAATAATCCGGTGATGTATGTAGATGAAAATGGAAAGTTTCCAGGATTGATTACTGCTATGTTGATAGGAGCAGTAATTGGAGCGTTTGTTGGAGTTGTTGGGCAAGCGGGAGCAGATGTATTATCAAATTTATGGAAATATGGGTTTAAAACGTATGAATGGTCTATGTCATCGTGGCAAACTTATGTTGGTGCAGCGGTAGGAGGTGCAGTCGGAGGTGCATTAACTCCGATTCTAGGACCTGTTTCAACTTCAGCCATTAATGGTGCAGTTTCTTCATTTGTTGGTATGAAATTGGAAAATAGTACAGGCAATTCTAATTATTCTTTCGGTGCAATATTATCAACTTCTTTATTTTCAGGTGCTTTTTCGGGATTAACAGCAGGGGTTGTAGATAAAATTAAAATCCCAAAAGTTACAAGCGGAAGGGGTTCATTAAGTTCTATTCAAAAGCAAATTAATACCAAACTTATAAAAAATAAAATATCATGTATTTCAGCAAAAACATTTGGTAAAATGTTAGCTTTAGAGTTTTGTAATTCAATCCCATCTAATTTTTTAAACTCATTTACAAATGGAATGGTTTTAATACCTGTTACAGATAATTTTTAGAAAGGAACTACTAAATATGAAATTTATTTTTAAGAATATTTTGTCTGCTAATAGTGATGAAACAAAATATAAATCAACAATATTATCTTTTATTATAAGTATGCTATGTATAGTTGTTTTAATAGCAATTTCTAATTTCATTCCTATTGTTTTATTGTCTAGATTTTTTATGGTTTCGTTAACAACATTTAGCTTCTATTTGATTTTTACTTTTTTTTGCAAAATCATTTGTATTTCTGATAATATAGAAAAGAAAAAAGTGAAAGAAAAAAAATATAAATTAAAATTTGATCCTATAGTAATTTCGTTTGATGATTTTAGTATTTGGCTAAATTGCTATCCTGCCCCAGAGCAACTAATTGTCAGGCTCAAAGAAGAATATCATTATATAGAAATATCTTATGATACTAAAGGTAGAAGAGGCGATTATATTAATAGGAAAACTTATTTTGATGACAAAGCAACTAAAGTTGATGATATTGAAAAAATAATCAAAGAAAAAAGTCAAAGCGGAAAGATTGAAGTATTAGAGACATTTGATCATAATAAACCACAATTGATTATTGATGAAATTAATGAAATAAAAAAAATAAATTTTATGGAATAACAACAAAATTAAAAAAATTACGGTATATGTAGAATATTATCTTAATATACCTTTCAATATACATGTTAAAATGTATATATGAATGGATTTATTTTATATATTTGATTTTTGGTTTAAGTAATATTTGTAACATATACGATGGCTACGTGAACTACATATTTAGGCCCAGTTTTAGCCTTTAAAGAGATGGTGCTAGTGTCGCAGCTGCACTAATTGCATTTGGTACAAGTACTGCTGTTTCGTTTACGACTGAATCTATAGGTTATACTATTGAAGAAGCAATGAATCATAGAACCCCTATTTTTGGAAAGGCTATGGCAAATGGAGGATTAGTCGCATTAGAAAGTATAGTTAAATTTGGAGTTGGTGGAGTGATTGGAAGTATTGGTCATGTGGGTGAAAATGGGCCAACATTTAGTAAGGAATGGGTTGGAAAGACTATATTTAAATTGGAGTTTTCACAACCTATAAAAAGTCTTTTAGATATGCTTAGAAAATATTATTAAGTTTACAATCATAATTATTTGAAGTGTACATTTTTAGCCTTATGAAAGGAATGATTACTGTTTATGAAAAAATTTGATAACTTAATTGAGTCGATTTATGAATGCTCAATTTGTTTACTAGGTTTATGCCTCTTTAGTTTTGGGTTATTTTGTTTCATTAATGATGATAAGAATCCAACTATTGGAATTGTGTTTTTTTTAGTATTCATTATCATGTTTTTGATACTTCTTATTTTTGTTTTAATATTTGGCTTTAGATATTATATTATTAATGATAATGAAATTATTAGGAAAAAAACTTTTCATAAGAAAATAATCATAAAATTTGATGAAATAACTGCAATTGAAAAAGGTAAAAGCTATGTAAATGGCTATATGAATACGGAAGCATTTGATAAATATGATACATATTTTGTATATAATAGTTCTGGTAAAAAAATAGATTTGATTGATGACGCAAATTTGAAAGAAGTATTATCAAAAAATGACGCTTTTAATGAAGTGTTTAAAAAATTTACTTGTGTTGAAAATGATAAACAATAATTTTATTGATAAGCATATATATAAATTAATATATTAAAAATAAGGTATATGAAGAACAAATAAAACTTCATATACCATTTTATTATAGTTTTTAAAATGATTTATTTAGTAATATACAACTAAGTATTATTATGATGGTGACAAGCTAATTACAGAAATTGAACCTAGAAATAGATTAGATTTCTTATATGATGAAAATGGAGCATTATATGGTTTAATTAAGGACAATTCTAGTAAGTATTTTTACATAAGAGATTTCATGTCAAATATCTTGGGTCTAGTTGACGATTCAGGTAACATTGTAGTAAAATCCAAGTATGATGCATATGGTAATAGAATAAGTATTACGGATACAAGTGGATGTGATCTTGGGAATATTAATCCATTTAGATATAAGGGATATTATTACGATGATGACGTAGAAATGTATTATTGTAAATCAAGATTTTATGTACCTTCATGGCATAGATGGTTAAATAGTGATAGTATTAACTATTTAGAGCCTAAAAATATTACGTCATTAAATTTATTTACGTATTGTAATAATAATCCGGTGATGTATGTGGACCCAAGTGGTAATTTTACGATTTTAGGTTTATTAATTGGAATTGGATTATCACTGGTATTTGAGGTAATTGAGGATGCATTAGATGGAAATGGAATGGACCATGATTGGAGAGATTATCTTGGCGCGGGAATATCTGGAGTATTTGGTGCATTGGGTGGAAATGTGCTTATGCGAGGAGCTTTTGCAATTGCTGGTGGTTTAACTGATGCTTGGTTGTCTGGTGATTTAGAAGAAAATGGAATAGGTAGTGTAATGGTATCAATTGGAATATCAATAGGAGTTTCATATATAGGTGGCATTATGACTAAAAAAATTTCTTCAAGCATAAAAGCTCAAAACTTGAAATCAATGAATAAAATGGTTGCTAGAGATACATTAGAACAAATGGGACTAAAGAGAAAAATTATAAATTACAATTTAAAAGATTTATCTAAATCCATCTATAGTTCAAATTGGATTGGCAACGAAATTCTATCGCAAATTGGTAGTAGTGTGTTTGGTTTTGCTTCAACAATTGGATATGGAAGTATTATGAATTATGTAGAGAGGAATTTTTAATTAATGAAAGAACATAGTGATGATTTCAATAATATAAAAACTTATGGTCAATTCGTCAAAATGTATTATATATATACCATGAATTCTTTTCCTGAAGAAGCTTTTGGGTCTAGTAAGACAATTACGAAAAAAGATAGAAGAGTAATACTTATTTTAGGATACTTATATTTAGTATTTGCTCCTTTTGGACTATTTATTTCCATAAATAAAAATTATATTATTGTTTTAATAATAATATTATTAGGAATTATTAATTTGATATTGTCTGAATTTAGCTTATTGTTTTATGCACATCAATATTATTATTTTTTAAAAAAGGATAAATGCTATAATTCTAAATTAATTATAGATTATTACTTTCAAAATAAATCATCACTAAATATGTTTGAAAATTATTCAAAAAAATATTTTATGTTTAATATTTCAGCGAGTATTAAAAAAGTAAAATTTTTTCTTGTTGAAAAGAAAACTAAAGAAAAAATATGTATAAAAGTTACGCACAATAAAGTGTTTTTTAATAAAAGATGCATATCTAAAAATAAAATTACACAATTTGATGATTTAAAAAAATGTATTCATAATGAATTAAATATTTAAATAATAAGAAATAAAGGATGGTAATATTTGTAGATAAAATACCATCCTTTAATATTTATAAAATTTAATATATCGAAAATAATTATATTTTAAGATTATCTTTTGAAAACAAGCATTTTTTATGATTCAAGAGTAGAATCATTAGGCTCATATAAGGAAAGCTTTTTATAATATTTAGAATCACACTTTAAAGTTATTTGAATTCCTGAATCTAAATATATTTGTGAAATTACTTGAGTGTTTTCTCTAATAAAATTTAATATCTTACCATCAGTAAATGGAATAAGAACTGTCATTTCTATTTTTCCTTCATTTAAGGTTTTTGTAATATAGGTTAAAAGCTTATCCATATATTCTAAATTTACATTTGAAAAAGGCATAAAATCTGCACCTGATATTTTAGGTATTGCTTCGCATAAGTCAATTTTATTTAAAAGAATAAGCATTTTTTTATCTGATAAACCTAACCGATATAAGGTATTAATTGTAGTTTCAAGTTCAAGATAAGCATATTTACTAGATGCATCAAGTACAACGATAATTAAATCAGCATTACTTGCTTCTAGTAAAGTTTCGTTAAATGAATGAATTAGATGATTAGGAATCTTAGATACAAAACCTACAGTATCGCTTAAAAGAAAAGTTGTATTATTATACTCAATCCTTCTAACTGAAGTTGTTAGGGTTGCGAAAAGTCTATTTTCAGCTAAAACCTTTTTAGAAGTTAAATTATCAGTATATTCAATAATACTATTCATTGTTGTAGATTTACCGGCATTAGTATATCCAACAAGGGCAACGGTTTTAATACCATCCTTTTGTCTACGCTTAATTTGATTTTCTTTCATTTTATGGGTGGCTTCAAGGTCCCGTTCTAATCTTATTATTTCATTTGAAATATGTCTTCTATCAAGCTCAAGTTGTGTTTCACCACTACCTTTAGAGCCAATACCACCTTGTCTATCAAAGCCATCTCTTAAGGATGATAGACGAGGATATAGATATTTTAAATGAGCAAGCTTAATTTCCATTTTAGCTTCATTAGTATGGGCATTTTTAAGGAAAATATCAAGAATAAGTAAGGAGCGGTCAACAACTTCAATTTCTAAGGTATCATTAAGTGTTTTAAGCATTAAAGGAGAAAGCTCATCATTAAAAATAACAATATCTGCATTATACATTTTTATCTCTACTTTAAGTTCTAAAAGCTTACCACTACCAATATAAGATACTTTATTTATCTCACCATTTTGAATCATTGCGGCACAAGATAGAATATCGCATTCACTTGCAAGCGCTTTAAGCTCATTTAAGGAGTAATTAATATCATATTTGTCTTCTTTAGAATCGATTCCAACTAATATAGCTCGCTTCATTTTATCACCAAAAACATTATAACATAATTTTGTTCTTTGTATGAAATAAAACTTTTATTCATATACTACCACTGAGGTGGTATTTTATGTACGACTTTAGTATGTCAATTGCAGAGGTAATAAAAAGAGTAAAGGAAAGAACAAAACGAAATGGAAATCAAACTATAGGAAGTGAGTTCTTTTTAAGTGAAATGCTTGAAATTGAAGGTGGAATCTTTCAATTTTTAATGAACGAGTATGATGTAAAAAAAGAAGAAGTAATAGATGAGACAGAAAGTGCATTAGTTTTGCGTCATGATAAGGGCGAATATAGTGATGCACTTACTAAGATATTTGATTATGCTCAGGGTGTTTCTTATGGCAAAATTAAAGAGGAGCATTTATTATATGCTATTTTACATTGCAAGGAATCAATTGCCTATAAGATTATTAAAAGCTTAGGATTATCTCCTTCAGATTTAATTATTGATTTAGAAGAAATTTATGATTTTAAGGAGTCTAAGGAAGAAATGAAATATGCTGTTAATTTGACTCAAAAGGCAAGAGAAGGGAAATTAGATTCATTATTTGAGTATGATAATTATTTGAAAAGAATGCTAGTAATACTTAATAAAAAATATAAGAATAACCCTCTTCTTGTAGGAGACGCTGGTGTTGGTAAAACAGCAATTGTTGAGGGATTTGCTAAATATGCATATCAAAATAATTTAGATTATGAAATTTTAACCTTGAATTTAAGTCAAATGCTTTCGAACACAAAATATCGTGGTGATTTTGAATCACGGATGGATGAGGCTATGAATTATATTTCATCTCGTGAAAATGCTATATTATTCATTGATGAAATTCATACCATTATAGGTACTGGTTCTTCGGAAAATAGTCTTGATGTTGCTAATATTTTAAAACCATATTTGGCAAGAGCGGATATTAAAATAATTGGTGCGACAACCCTTGATGAATATCAAAAGACCATATTTAAGGATAAAGCCTTAAGAAGAAGGTTTGATTTAATCAATGTACTTGAGCCAACCCTTGATGTGACTAAAAAAATTCTTTTAGGGCTAAAACCTTCATATGAGGATTTTCATAAAATTAAACTTGATGATGATTTAATTTCGTATTTGTGTGATGAAGCAGATGCGAAAATTCATAATAAAAAAAGACCAGATAAATGTATTGATATTTTAGATGAAATGTTAAGCTATGCTAAAATTAACAGCTATAAAGCTACTTCAGATCTTGTTGATCATATTATTGATGATAGAGTAGGATATCATCTAAGAAAAAAGGAATATCATTATAAGGAAATTGCTAAATTAAGCTTTATAAGTGAAAATAAGTTGAAAGAAGAAAAATATTATAATTATCATATAGCTATTTATAATAATTTTGAGGCTATAGAATACCTTAAGCAGGATTTGATGGTTTATCTAGGAATTTCTGAGGAAATGATATTACAAATTGACGCGTTAATGTACCAAGAAAGAAGTGCAATGGAATCCCTTATAGGTTCTCCTAAGGGATATGTTGGGTATGATGAGGATGGAATATTGTCTCACCAACTTTTAACATATCCTGCATCGGTAATTATTGTTGAAAATAGTAATGCTATGTCAGGACCATTAAAAACGATTTTTAATCAAATATATAAACAAGGCTTTTTTTATGATAATCACGGTACTCAAATTAAAACAAATCATTTAGTAATTGTAGATGTTTTAAGTAAAGAACGTAATCTAGTTGGCTTTAATCAACAAGAAGAAAGAAGAAAAACAGAATATGATCTTGTAATTGATGACAATATCAAATCAAGCTTAAATAAAAAATATAAAGAGATTTTAGATAAATATAAGCTTAAGCTTCATTTTGGTTTTGAAATTTTACCAAGTCACCGAATGAAAATTAATGATTTAATATATGATGCGATTGTTAATAAAAAAGATGAGGAGCATGAAATTGTGCTTGATGGTGATATGATTACTTTAAGATAAGGAAATTCATTTTGAATTTTCTTCTTTTTTATTTCATACTATTTTAAAAATAAAAATTATTTGTTATAATTATAGAAGAAAAGTAGGTGTAATTATGTGGACATCAATCGGTGAATTTTTTAAAAAATCATATCCGTTTATAATTGAAGGATTTTTGATATTTATTATTTTATATGTTGCTGTTAGATATTCAGCTAAAAACAAAAAAGCTTTTAATTTCTTTATTCTTTATATTGTTTTACTTGGTATTTTATATCTAACCTATAGATTTGAGTTTAAGCTTGCGTATAATATATATAAATATGTATGTATAGCTTATCCTATTGTAATAATTGTATTACTTGCACCAGATATTAGAAAAAATCTAGATGCGATTCATAAGCCAGAAACAAAAATGGAGCAGCTAATGTCTTCTAATGATAAAACTAAAACAGAGATTGTAGATGCTTGCATGTATCTATCATCTAAAAAAATAGGTGCTTTAATTACAATTGAAAAGCATAATTCATTAGATCAATATGCCCAAAAGGCTATATTGCTTGATAGTGAGGTATCTAAAGAGCTTTTAATTAATATATTCACTCCTCTTACGCCACTTCATGATGGTGCCGTTATTATTCGTGGAAATAGAATAAGATGTGCAGGTGCTTACTATGTTTTAACAACTCATGAGGATCTTGATAAAACAACGGGATCACGTCACCGTGCTGGTCTTGGTATTTCGGAGGTTACCGATTCACTTACAATTATCTGTTCAGAGGAAACTGGTAATATTTCAATTGCGATTGAAGGAATGATGATCAAGATCAATGATAGGGAAAAGCTTGTAGAATATCTTGAGTTATTCTTAAAGTAGGAGGTATTTATGAAAACAATAAAAAAGATTTTTAGTATTATTTTTAATCCTCTAACTAATTTGTTTAAAATTGAAACATCAATAGATTCATCTTTTTTTGATAAGCATCATTTCTTTGTTTGGCTTTTAACCTTGCTATGTGTTGTAGCTTTGATGATAGTGGTTTATATGTTTATTTGGTAGGTGTTAATAATGCAGCTTATTGTGCAAATCGGTGTGGTAGTACTTGCCACACTACTTTTAATTATATATTTTAAGGATTCATATTTAGAGCATAAGGTTTTAGTTCCTAGGCTCGTTTATGCTGGTACGATTGTTTTAGTTGGTTTACTTTATATTCTTGTTTTTTATGACTTGATAAAGGATGATACAAGTAAAATAAAAATTGTGAATTATATTTCTTATGGCTTATATATTGTACTTGCTCTTTCTTATTTTTTTATTGGACTTAGAGGTATATATCGTAATCATTTATATCGTAAATATTTAGAGATTGTTGAAAATGATAGAGAATTTATTTTACTTGATAGTCATAATAGAATAAAGGCGATGTCAAATGATATTTTAAGCAGTTTTAAAGAAGTAAATAAAAGAGTGTATGGGAAGAATTTTTTTCTTTTCTTTGATGAACTTTATAGTGTTGATGCTATTAATAGCATTCAAGCTAGTAATAATGATTTACATAAAGCCTTCTTTGATTTGAATAAAGAAATTAAATCAAGAGTGTTTAAAAGAGAAATTGCCCTTAAAGATTCACAAAAAAATGAATATACATTGGTATGTAATGATTATATTATATGTGAAAATGATAAATTTATTGGTCATATACTCGTAAGTGAGAAACATACAAATGATACCGTTTTAAATGTTGAAGAGGAACTTCAAAGTGCATCTAAGGATCTTGATGATATAAAAATTAAATTTCAAGCAACGCTTGAAATGACTGAAGAAGCGATGATGTTTTATAGTTTAAATGACCAAATGCTATGGGTTAATGATAATATGGTTAACCTTTTGCATTTGAAGGGAAATACCCTATCATTTTCGGATTTTTCTAGTTTAATTTATCAAGATGATTTGGATTATTATAAGGGTGTTCTTGATAACCTTACAAAGCAAAATCCTACATATGAAACAAGCTATCGTATTAGAATAGGTGCCTCGTATGTTTATGTTAAGGAGCATGGAAAAAGATTGTTTGATGCTTCAGAAGATCAAATAATGTCTTATTTATATGTTATTCATGCTAATCATTATGAAAGAAGTAATATACCAGAACTTGATAATATTAAATCTAATGCTGAGCTTTTAGCTAAGCTTGAAGAACTATATAAGCAAGGACGTACATTCCAGCTTGTCACATTTAAGATGAATAATCTTCCCGAAATTAATGAAGGTAAGGGAAGAGACATGGGAAATATGGTTTTAGCGGAATATGTTAAGGCTATTAATAAGAGCTTTGTAGATGATAATTTAATTTATCGTACCTCAGGTCTTGAATTTTCATTTATTATTCTTGATTACCGGAAGATGGATCTTTTAAGTCAAGCATTAAAGAAAAATCAAATATTAAACGCTTCTATGAAATATGGCTCAAATACGATTCAAACGGATGTTTATATGGGTATTGCAACATCAAATGATGTTCAGGGTAAAAACCATTTGATTGAAGCGGCTAAAAAATCTTTAAAAGCGGCTACAATGCCTCAAATGCGAACTAATTATATTTATTATACAGATATTAAATAAAATGGATAAAAATGAAGCTAGAAGCTATGCTTTAAAAGAAAGAAAAAGCATTACTTATGATAATAAAGAAATATTGAAACGACTTACACCATACATTTACAATAAAAAGATTGTAGGAATTTATTATCCTTTAAAAGATGAGCTTGATTTGAGATTTTTAGAAGAGAGATTTTCCAATATTAAGTTTGTTTATCCAACTATTTTAAATAATGAAATTGTATTTAAAGAAAAAGGAAATAAATGGAATATAGGCCTCTTTAATATTAATGAACCAACAGGTAATGTTGTTTTAAAAAATGATATTGATTTAATTATTACACCTCTTTTATGTATAAATAAAAATAATTATAGGATAGGCTATGGTAAAGGCTTTTACGATAAATATTTAAATGATTATAAAGGAATGACCCTTGCAGTTATAAAATCTACGCTTGTTTTAGATTTTAAAGAAGAACCACATGATATTAAAATAAAGGAAGTGATTGTATTATGACAACTGTTATAATTTTACTTGCCGGAATGGGAAGAAGAATGAATATGGGAAAAAATAAACTTCTTCTTGAAGTTGATTCACATCCTTTGTTTTATTACACACTAGAAAAATTTAGAGAGTTTACGAATAATATTATTCTTGTTGTTAGTGAGACTGATTATGATTATTTTAATAGTCTTAATTTAGGCTACCTACTTGTAAAAGGTGGAAGTACTAGATGTGAGAGTGTACTTAATGGACTTCGTCATGTTAAAACAGACCGCGTTTTAATTCATGATGGTGCAAGATGCTTAGTATCAAAAAGGATAATTAAGGAATGCTTAGAATCGGATGCGGATGCTTATTTTGTAGGTGTTCCCCTAAAAAATACAGTAAGATATGATTCAAGCTTTAATTTTAAGGATTTAGATAGAAAGCATCTAATTGATGTTCAAACGCCTCAGGGTGGGCTTACTAAGTTATTTTTAGAATCTGCTAATGTCTCTAAGGAAGTTACAGATGATATTAGTATGCTTGAGGATCGAAGTAAGGTAAAATTAATTTTAGGTGATGATTATAATATAAAAATTACAACACCATTTGACCTTAAAATATTTAAGCTTCTTAAGGAGGAAAAGTATGATTAGAATTGGACATGCTTGGGATACTCACAAGCTTCAAGAAGGAAGAAAACTAATTTTAGGAGGAGTTGAGATTCCGTCTTTGGTTGGACTTTTAGGTCATAGTGACGCTGATGTAGTACTTCACGCTGTAGCAGAATCCTTTTTAGGAGCTTTAGCTTTAGGTGATTTGGGAACATTCTTTCCTGACAATAGTGATAAAACCTTAGGAATGGATTCTAAAATAATATTAAAAGAATGCTATAAAAAGGTAATAGATGCAGGATATCATTTAAATAATCTTGACCTAACTATTTATTCTCAAAATATAAAAATAGCTCCTATTAGAATGGCAATAAGAGAAAGTATATCAAACATTTTAAATTGTCCTTTAGATTGTGTTTCTGTAAAAGCTACAACCTACGAAAAAATGGGGTTTATTGGTCGTGGTGAGGCATTAGCTTGTGAATGTGTATGCTTAATTGAAAATAATAAATAATTAAAAGTCGTTAAAGCGGCTTTTTTATTTATAGCTTATACCAACTTTTAAGTTTCTTAAATAAATTATAATTTCCTAAAATTAATAAAAAAACAGGAATTTTAGTCGTTTTTGGTGTTGTTTTTTCCAAAAATTGCGTAAGTATATAAAATAATTTCACACTAGAATGTAATAGTACCTAAACTAATAGTATAGATTTAATGTTTTATTGTTGCAAATAATGTCGCATGATGCTACACCTAAAATAGGTGATTATTAATGATAGAGACAAGGAATATTCATGGAGAAGTAAGAAATCTAATCCCCAAGCTCAAATTGATCGTTTAATTCACAAAAAAGATATGGTTATTAATTTATGTGAAATAAAATATTCTAATATAATTAATAAAAATATAAGTGATTAACAACTTTTTGAGTGGTTTTTGAAACCGGTTTCAAATTTTGTTGTATAATGTAATAAATGAGTTATAATATAAATGAAGGGTGCTGATATAATGAATAGTAATTTAGAAGAACTTTTAAAGCTTAGTAAGGAAGTATATGGAAGGTACGCTTTTAAATTTGAACTTTTAAATGACAAAATTAAAGAATCTGACCGAAATGAAATGATTTTAGGAGCTATTTCTTGTGGAGAAGCATGGGCTCAAAAATTTAAGAACATACAAAAATCAAATATTTTTGAACTTATTAAAGAATATAATTTAGAATTTAAAATATCAAAAGAGGCATATGATGCATACGGAAGAAATCTTTTAGGCTTTTTTAATTATCCTAAAACAATTACTATTATGGATAGTGCACTTAAAAATATTATTTTAAGTGCAAATGAATGTGGCTTTAAGCTTGATGAAGATATGGTTTCAAAAATTGTCTGTGCCCATGAATTCTTTCATTTTTTAGAAAATAAAAGTCCTAAGGAGTTTTATACTAAGAAAGCTAAATGCCAAACAGGACATATTTTCAAATTGGCTCTTAAATCACATCCTAAAATTTTAAGTGAAATAGGCGCAATGGCTTTTGCATCAGAGTTTAATAATTTAACCTTTTCACCATATATATTAGATTATTTATTATTATATAAAGTTGATAAGAAAAAGGCCCAAGAGCTTTATGAGGCAGTTATGGAGGAAACTAAATGAGCTTAACAATATATGATATTGCATCCTTAGCGGGGACATCTGTTTCAACAGTGTCTAGATATTTAAATCATAAACCAATAAGAGAAGAAAACAAAAAGAAAATAGAAGCAGTATTAGAAGGAGAAGGAAAAGAATATACTCCTAATGCAATGGCCAGAGCTTTAGTATCAAAAAGTTTAAAAACTGTTGCGATTATTACTGTTGATATTAGAGTTCCTCATTATGCGATGGTTTCATACGCGTTTGAACAAGAATTTACTAAAAAAGGCTATAATGTAATTATTTGTAATGCATCTTTATCTAATAGCAAGCTTGAAAATTATTTAACAAGCTTATTGTCAAGACAAATTGATGGAATTGCCCTTGTGGGGTCCATATTTACCGCTCTTAATAATGAACCAAAAATTCTTGAAATGTTAAAGGATATTCCAGTCGTAGTAGCTAATGGTACAATTAATATGGAAAATTGTAATTCGGTTTTGGCTGATGATACCTATGGTACAGGTCTTGCGGTTGATTATTTACTAAAAAAAGGAAGAAAAAATATTTATTATTTTTCAGATGAAAAAAATGATAGTGGAATTAGAAAGCTTGAGGGCTTTTGGCAGGGAATGACAAGAAATAAATTAGATCCTTCAAAATATCAAAGAGATGTTGCACAAACAATTGATGGTGGTATTGATGGTGTAAAAGGTTTAATTGATTCTAATCTACCTTTTGATGGAATTATTTGTGGAAATGATATTGTTGGTGTTGGTGTCATATCTTATCTTAACCGTAAAGGCTATAAGGTTGGACAAGATGTTGATGTTATAAGCTTTAATAATACGCTTTATTCGGAAATTACCTATCCAAGAATGACGGTAATAAATAATAAGCCTGATTTACAAGCAAAATGGCTTGTTGATATTTTAGAGCGTAAAATAAATAAAGAAGAAGTAACCAGTGTCACTATAAGACCTGAGTTATTAATAAAGGAAAGTGCATAGCTTTCCTTTAATTTTAGTCAAAACTAAAACCGGTTTCAGTGAAAATGCCGTTTTCATACCTAAAAAATACAAAAAATTGTATAAAATGCTTGACTGTAAGCGTTTTTAGAGGTAATATACATGTGTAAAAGCGGTTTCAGTAAACTGCAATAAATTGATACAGAACGGGGGAAAACGAATATGCGTATCAAATATGAAGATTTATTAAACAAGTTTGAAAGGATATTATTACAAAGAGGATTATCTAAGGAAAATGCTCACTTAGCTGCTGAGGTATTTGCTAAAAATAGTCTAGATGGAATTTATTCTCATGGAGTAAATAGATTTCCACGTGTAGTATCATATCTTGACAAGAAAGAGATTGATCCAAGTGCTACTCCAACTAAGGAATTAAGCTTTGGTGCTATGGAACGTTGGAATGGTCATCGTGGATTTGGTCCACTTAACGCAACTCTTGCGATGAAAAGAGCGTGTGAGCTTTCAGAACAATATGGAATTGGTATTGTTGCTTTAGGTAATAATAACCACTGGATGCGAGGCGGAACATATGGTTGGCAAGCTGCTAACAATGGTAAAATTGGTATTTGCTGGTCAAACACAACTGTTAATATGCCTGCTTGGGGTGGTAAGAATCCAAAGATTGGTAATAATCCATTTATTATGGCCGTTCCTCAAAGTAATGGAGAACATGTTGTAATAGATTGTGCTGTTTCCCAGTATTCTTATGGAAAGGTAGAAGAAACAAGACTTAAGGGTTTACAACTTCCATTCCCTGGTGGATATGATTCTAATGGTAATTTAACAACTGATCCTGCTGAGATTGAACGTACTGGACGTTTCTTACCAATGGGTTATTGGAAGGGCAGCGGATTTTCAATTGCCCTAGATCTTATCGCTACAGTTCTTACAAATGGAAATTCTGTTTCTAAGATTGCATCTTTTGGTGATGAAATAGGTTTAACTCAAATTATGATTGCAATTGATCCTAGTAAGTTTAATTCAAGTGAGCTTACAGATTCAATCGTAAGTAACATTCTTAAGGATATTAAATCATCTGAGCCAGTTGTTCCTGGTGGTGAGGTGTACTATCCTGGTGAGCTTGAACTTAAGACAAGACATGATAACAGTATAAATGGAATTCCTGTTATTGATTCTGTCTGGGAAACAATTGAATCACTTGATAAAAATGCTTAAAGGTGTAATTTTTGATATGGATGGTCTTATGTTTGATACCGAAAGGCTATCTAGTAAAATGTGGCATAAAATATTAACGAAATATTCTTTGCCTATTAATGAGAAATTTATAATTTCGATTAGAGGCTTAAATTTTAAGTCATCTAAGGAATTATTTTATAAATATTATCAAACAGATCTTGAGTTTAAAAAAATTAAGGATGAAAAAAATCAAATGGTGTTTGATTATATTATCTCCCATGGTATCCCGGTTAAGGAAGGACTTTATGAACTTTTAGACTTTCTTAAAAAAAACAAAATTAAAATAGCTCTTGCAACATCATCAAGTAGAGCCGTTGCTAACAAATATTTAGAACTTGCAGGTATCGATTCATATTTTAATGCTAAGGTGTTTGGTGATGAGGTTTCAAAAGGGAAACCGGATCCTGAAATATTCCTTAAGGCTTTGGCTAAACTTCAGCTTACATGTGATGAGTCCATTGTTTTGGAAGATTCTAAAAATGGGATAAATGCGGCTTTAAGTGCTGGTATTAGACCTTTGTGGATTCCTGATGGTGTATATTTTGAAACAAAAGCTAAAAGACTTAAAAGCTTAAAAGAAGTAATCAAAGAATTTTAAAAGAAGAAAAGGAGAAAAATATGGAAATTATAATTGGTATTTTGCTGATTCTATCATTCTTTGGGTTGGCATTTTATGCCATAAAAGGTGGAAACCTTTTTATGGGAATCTTAATTATCGCAACTATTTGGCTTATACTACCATTAATTGGTAACTTCTGTGTAAGACATGGTTGGGTATTCGACAAATCATTTTATGAAGCAAACAAGGCCTTAGTAGATACATCGTTTAAGGATGCCTTAAAGCTTGTTTATCAATCTGGACCCGAATCCTGGGGTGCTACTTTAGTAAATGTTGTTTTTGGTGCTTGGTTTGGTCGTGTTATTCTTCAAACCGGAATTGCATCAACATTAATTAAAAAGACAACAGAAATGGGCGGAGATAGACCTGCTATTACTTGTATTTTACTTTCAATTGTAACAACAGCTATATTTACATCATTATTTGGTGCTGGTGCCGTTGTAGCTATTGGTGTTATTATTCTTCCTATTTTGATTTCACTTGGAATTCCTAAGAAATGTGCAATTGTATCATATACATTAAGTATTGGTGCAGGTATGTTTATTAATCCTGTATTAAATAGTCAATATTCTGGTTTCTTCCCAGGCTGGACGATAAACGAACATCTTGCATGGGGCTTTACAATGATGGGAATTCAAGTATTATTTACCATTGTTGTTGTATTATTCTTTACAAGAAAGAAAAGAATATCTCAAGCATGGGCAGCAGAAGCTCCTCAAAGAAAGAAGCTTGATTTTGCCCCTACTCCTGCTCTAATTGCACCTATTTTACCAGTTGTTTTAAATTTACTTGGTGCACCTATTATTTTAGGATTTATCATCGCAGGCTTCTATGCTCTTCTAGTATGTGGTAAGCTTAAGAGCTTTAAGGGTGCATGTCGTACTCTTAATAAGGATTTCTTTGATGGTGTTGTAGATGCTGCTCCACTTGTAGGATTTTTACTAGTACTTCCAATGTTTAATAAGGCTGCTACTTTATGTTCACCTTATTTCAATGCTGTACTTGGCAGTATTATTCCTAAAAATTCACTTGTACTAATTATTATATTTGCATGTCTTGCACCTCTTGGACTTTTCCGTGGACCTTTCACATTATTTGGTTGTGGTGCTGCATTACTTGGAATTTTAATGGGCTTTGGTACTTTACCAATTGAATTTTTAGCTGCATTATTCATTATTCCATCTACTGTTATGAATGTTTCTTGTTGTATAACTCAGTCTTGGATTGCTTGGGGTATTGGCTATACAAAGGTTCCAACTAAGGAATATCTAAAGACGAGTATTATTTGTGGTTGGTCACTTTGTGTGATTATGGAACTTGTAACTTATTTCTGTTTCTATAGATAGGAGGATTAGTATTTATGTCAAGATTAGTTAGAATGGGCATCGACGTTGGTGGTACCCACACTAAAGCCGTTGCTATTGATAATGCAACTCATGAAATTATTGGTAAATCGTCTGTTAAAACAACTCATGATGACAAATCCGGAGTTGCTGCAGGTGTTGTTCAAGCATTTATGAATTGCTTAAGAGAAAATAATATTGATCCTTCCGAAGTTGTCTTTGTTGCTCACTCAACAACTCAAGCGACAAATGCTTTAATTGAAGGTGACGTTGCAACTGTTGGTATCTTAGGAATGGGTACGAGAAATATTGGTTCATTTATGGCTAAGGTTCAAACTCATCTTAGGGATATCAATCTTGGTAATGGACGCAAGATTCATATCGTTCATGAGTATTTAGCCGAAAAGAATATTAATCATGAAAATGTTAAAAAAGCGGTACTTGCTTTAAAAGAAAAGGGCGCTACAGTTATTGTAGCTTCAAAAAGCTATGGCGTTGATGATATAGCTGACGAACAATTTGTCTTTGATATTTCAAAGGATGAGTTAGGCTTTGAAACTACTATGGCATCAGATATTACTAAGCTTTATGGCTTATCAAGAAGAACAAGAACAGCTGCTATAAATGCTTCCATTTTACCTAAGATGCTTAATACCGCTAATCAAACCGAAGAATCAGTTCGCAAGGCAGGAGTTAAGGTTCCTTTAATGATCATGCGTGGTGATGGCGGTGTAATGGAAATTAATGAAATGAAAAAGCGTCCTGTACTTACAATGCTTTCAGGTCCTGCTGCTTCTGTTATGGGCTCTTTAATGTATTTACGTGCTTCAAACGGTGTTTATTTTGAGGTTGGTGGAACAACTACTAATATCGGGGTAATTAAAGATGGTCGTCCTGCAATTGATTATTCAATGGTTGGTGGATATCGTACCTATATTTCATCACTTGATGTTCGTGTTGAAGGTGTTGCTGGTGGCTCTATGATTCGTCTTAATAAGCAAAGAGTTCATGATGTTGGTCCTCGTAGTGCTCATATTGCTGGCCTTGATTATGCTGTATTTACACCTCTTGAAGAAATTGAAGATCCACAGCTTGAACTATTTAGTCCAAAGCCAGGTGATCCTGATGATTATGTAGCAATTAAGCTTAAGAGTGGCAAGCGTGTAACAATTACAAATTCCTGTGCCGCTAATGTTTTAGGCCTTGTTCATGAAGGTGATTTCTCTTATGGAAATGTTGAAAGTGCAAGACGCTGTATGCAGCCAATTGCGGATTATCTTCATACAACTGTTGAGGATGTTGCAACACAAATAATGGAGCGTTCTTATGAAAAGGTATCACCAATTATTTTTGATTTAGCTCGTAAGTATCGTCTTGAGCATGACCAAATTTCCCTTGTTGGTGTTGGAGGTGGTGCTACATCACTTATTAGATATGTTGCTAAAAAGATGGATGTACGCTACAGTGTTCCTGAAAATGCAGAGGTTATTTCCTCTATTGGTGTAGCTCTTGCAATGGTTAGAGATGTAGTTGAACGTGTTGTTCCTAATCCAACTCCTGAAGATATTAGAGCTATTAAGGTAGAAGCTATTAATAAAGCGGTTGAAAGTGGTGCTGAACCATCTAGTGTTGAGGTTCATATTGAAATTGATGCTCAAACATCTAAGCTTACGGCTATTGCAACGGGATCAACGGAGGTAAAAACTACTGATTTATTAAAGGAATGTAGTGAAGAAGAGGCCTTAACACTTGCAAGTGAAGATATGCGTCAAGAAAAAGAAAATACACATCTTGCTGGTCGTACTAAGGGCTTCTATGCTTATGAGGCTACAATTAAAGGAAAGAATGCAATGCGTGTTCTTGATAAAAAAGGCTTTATTAAGGTTCAAAGAAATGACGCCGAGGCTATTGTTTGTAAACCAGGTTCTTATCGTACAGTTGTATCCAAAATGTGGGAAGATCTTTCTGTTTATAAATCAGATGCAATTTTAAGACCAGATTATTATGTTTGCTTTGGAGCCCGTGTAATGGACTTTAATGGTTCAAATGAGTTAAATAATATCTTAATGCTTATGGAAGTCGAGCTAAATATGCTTGATGGAAATGAAGACATTATGATAATTGGTGCTAAAAATCAAATTTAAAAGAGGTTTATTATGTTAACAGCTAAATTAGGAAATGAAGCTAGCTATAATTATAATAGCGAAAACTTTAAAAAAGCCTTTAAATGGCTTAAGGAAACAAATTTAGAAGAATTAACTCCTGGAAACTATCCTATTGATGGTGATAAGGTTTATGCAAATGTTCAGGAATATGATTCTATGCCTTACGATGAGTGCTTATTTGAGGCTCATCGTAAGTATCACGATATTCAATATGTGGTAGAAGGTGAAGAGGAGTTTGGCTATACTGAGGTTGAAGGATTGGAAATTAAAATTCCTTATGATGATAAAAAAGATTTAATGTTTTTTGAATTTCCACATGATGCTGGGCATATTGTTCTTCATAAGGGGGAATTTGCTATCGCATCACCAATTGATGCTCATCAGCCTCGTGTTATGCATAATACTTCATGTCATGTTAAAAAAATTGTTTTAAAGGTTAGGGTTGATTAATTTATGAAAATGACATTTCGCTGGTATGGCTATGATGATAAAAATACGCTAGATTATATAAGACAAATTCCCGGTATGACAGGAGTAGTTACAGCTTTATATACTGTTCCTGTTGGTGAGGTATGGCCAGAAGATGAGGTTAAACGCTTACATGACTATGTTACATCTCATGGTCTTGAGATGGAGGTAATTGAATCTGTTCCCGTATCTGAGGATATTAAGCTTCATCGTGGTGACTATAAGCGTCATATTGAAAACTTTAAGGAAAATATTAGAATACTATCTCGTCATGGTGTTAAATGTATTTGCTATAACTTTATGCCTGTCTTTGACTGGACAAGAAGTCAACTAGATTATAAGCTTCCTGATGGAAGTGAGGCCTTAGTTTATTATAAGGAGGACGTAGATAAGCTAGATCCTACTAAATTAACATTACCTGGCTGGGATGCTTCATATAAGCCAAGTGAAGTTAAGGAATTAAT
>OJLA01000035.1_pt1 | contig 117856 bp, 175 predicted proteins | sample 1596611 | NCBI WGS metagenome assembly OJLA01 (sample SAMEA4350168, study PRJEB24818) | metagenome | biome: human; feature: gut; material: faeces | place: Denmark | collected 2013-09
TAAAAATATAGTTGTTATGTAAATTTTAAAATTGACTATATTTTAAAATCTAAAAAATACTATATTATATTTTATAATCTGGTATTTTACGGGAGTGTATTATATAAACAAACTACCTAGTGGGCGTACTGATAACAACCTTTAATCAATTTTAAAAATGAGAGCGTGCCCTAGCTCATCTACTCCCACAATAAAATTTTTTTCCACCCATTTTCTTTTTTTTTAAAACCCAGCACACTCTCCGATAAAAACATACTCTCCCAAGCTCTTCAGGCGAAATACCTACCTGTTTATATAGAACTCGTAAATTAAAAAATAAAATACGGTAAAAACCAGTAGTGTAAAGTATTTTAGCTTTACAGTATAAATAGAAAACAATTAAAATAAAAAATAGCGAGAAATAAAACAGTAAAATATATATAATAGAAGGAAGAAAATAAAACAGCTGCTATAAATAGGGCTGAAAGTAGCTTAAAATCAAAGAAAAACAAACCTAAAAATTTCCAAAAATTTCAGAATATTCAGCCCAAATATAGCGAAATACCAGAAAATAGCAGCAATATTCGGAAAAATATCACAATTTTAAAAAGTAGCAATAATGAGTGGGGAGGTTCAGCTGAAGAGCACGAGAAAGGGGGGTGATAAGCTTTAAAGGGGGTATGCTTTAAAAATGGGGGAAAGGTCGTAACAGTTCCCCCATATAAGATAAATAAAAAAAAAGAAATAAAAAACAAAAAAAATTAAAAATGTAGTTGACATTGAAAAGGAAATATAGTATAATAAAAAGTAGAAACATAAAAAATAGAGAAATAGACATTTTAATTTTTTTATATAAGTTTTTATAAAATCAAACTTTTTTTTAGCTACATATTATATTACATATTATATTACATTACATATTAGTGTATGCAAAAATACAAAATTATGTATGCAAAAATACAAAATTAGGTATGCAAAAATACAAAATTAGGTATGCAAAAATACAAAATTTCAAACTTTTTTATATCAAAAACATGATTTAAAAAGAAGGCAAAAAATATTTTAAAGATTTTTCAAAAAAAGACTTGACATTGAAAAGGAAGTATGATATAATAGAATTATAGCACAGGAGAGAGAAGGTGATTGAAATAGTGTGAGTGAAAGAAGTTCAATAATAATTCCAAGTGATAAAGACTTTATGAAGAACAAAGAAGTATCAGATAGAGTATATGTATGGTTTTTATTAAATGGAGAGTATAGGGGAGATGGGACATACATGAAGAAATGGGGTAACAAAGGTGCTACAACCACAGGACTTAATTCTAGGACATTCAATAAAAAAATGAACAAATTATTAGAGCTGGGATATATAGAAGATTGTGGTGAAGAATACAGAATTAAATTTAATAACCAAGCATATAAAAGGTACTTATATAGAGATACAGCTGAGAAATTATTAAGCAAGAAGAAAGATTATCTCATAAAGATATATATGTGGCTAGGCTCATACTATGACAGTTATGGAGACAGGGCGTATTTTACATATAGTGGTTTATTAAAAGGAATAGGGTTATCCTATTTGCATAATAGTAGAAATGGGGAGAAAGCACAAAGGCTAATAGATAATTTAGTAGAAATGGGATTATTAGAATATGAGAGAGTAGAGAGTGAGACAAGATATGATAGATATAGGATAAAGGAGGTAAAGAAATGAATTTAAGTGACATTGAAGAGCTAGAGAACTTTCTGTATGACTATAGATATAGTGGAAGAGAGATAAGCGAAGATGAAGTAGCGGCACTTGAGAGAATTATAGACAAGATAACAGAGAGTGAAGAATTTGAAAAAATTATAGAAGAGGGGTAATTGAAAGATGGATAATAATAATAATGAATATAAAGTAATAGTAAATGATGGGAGTAATGAAGAGTTAAAGATACTATCTCATTCTTATGAAGTAATAGAGAACAATACTCTAAATGAAAACTTAGTAAAGGTGGCAGAAGACAGAAGTGAAGATAAAGTGGGGGAAGTAGTAAGAAAATCTTATATTAAGAGAGAGTTAGAGAGAGCACAGGAGAAGTTTATCGGATATATGGAAGATTATTCAAAAGCTGAAGACTGTGATACAAGGATAAGAGTTATGTTAAATGTAAAATTTTATGCAGGACAAGTTGCAGCATTAGAAAAATTATTAAGTTAGGGGATATTAAAGAAATGGAGATAAGGGAGACTAAGATAATTACAGAGCCAAGGAAGATTAGTTGTGTAGTAGGAGTAAAGTGTGATAGGTGTGGGGACATTATACAAAAAGGGAAAGTATATTACCATATAACAACGCACCATAATGATTGGGGAAATGATAGCATAGATAGTTATGAAGATTTTGACTTATGTTCAGATTGTTATCTTCCATTTACTGAAAATTATTTTAAAAAAGCGACAGGGACAGAGGAGATAAATATTAGTAGAGAGAAAAACATATTATAGGAAGAGGGGGTATGAATGAAAAGAGAAGCGGAGATAGTTGATGATATAATAGCGAAGATGAAAATATACAAAAATAGAAATGAGAGAAGAGACCCAAGTATAAAAAAATATTTTAGTGCTGACAATGTTATATATTTATTAGAGAAAGTAAAAGAAAGGATTATAGAAGAAGATGACAATGAAATATAGTAATGAACTTGACCTAATATTTGGTGGAACTCCAAAAAATCAAGAAGAAAGTGACCAATATGCAAATGTATTAGCTAAAGATAATTATCCAGCTGGGCTAGATGGGTGTTTCACAGTAGGAATTAGTGGTGGTTGTGGAATGGAATGTTTTGTATATCAGAATGGAGAATGTGAATTTGCAGATGAATTTTTATGTGAAAACTTTAAAGATATGTCAGATAAAGAAGTAGAAGAATTTTCAGAACTTTATCCACAGCATATAGAACTAATAGAAAGGTTAAAAAGGGACACATATGAATAAAAAGGATATAAAATTAGGAGACAAATTATATTGGAACACATTTGGTGCATTTAGTAGTAAGATTTCATTAGAATGTGAAGTCATAGATATAGGTGAGTTATGGATATGGGTTTTAGTGAATGGTAATTTAGCATATAACAATTTACTTAGTAATGAGTTAAGTAAAGAACCATTATATAGAGTTACAAATAGTAGATTAAAAGATAAGAAGAAGGGATAGGTATTATGGAAAAGAAAAATAATAATTTTGATTATGTAAAGGGTATTTTGCGATATTGTGAAGAAGATATTGATTTAGAAGAAGTCCCTGTAGATATATTAAGAGCAATGTATTTAGACAAGGCAAGAGAAGTAAAAGTTTTAGAAGAAAAATATAACAAAGCTCTGAAAGAGAACAGGAAGATAGGGGAATATATAGTAAATGAATTAGTTCCTATAGACTTTGTAATAGAAGAGCTGGAGACAGTAAAAAAGGATAGCCCTTATGCAGCAGAATTATACAAGGTAGAATTAGTCATAGAATTATATAGAAAAATGACAAAGGAGGTTTTTTATGAAAGCGTTAAAGAATGTGAGCTTTAAAGATTTTATAGACATTTTAGTTGATTGCATAATGGAATGCAAGGAGATGCCTAAATTTTATTTAGATACTGGGGAAAGATTTGAAGAAATAACACAAGTAGATTTAATGTATGGTAGGTTAGAGACCATAGATGACAACTATTCAGAATATAGTTGGGAAATAGAAGAAAGCCATATATATATGAGGGAGGATGATGATGTAGAATGACTAGAAAAGAGAAATCAGCATTAACTCATTTAGAGTATTTATTATTTATATATAGAGAAGATAATGGGAAAGGATTTAAAGATACGGCAAACTTATTTAATTGGGATATGGAAGCGATTGATACTTTGGTACAATTAGTAAGGAGACAAGAAGATATGTTGCAAGATAGTGAGAATATAACTTCTGAAATGGCACAAGACATAAACAAAATGTGTAAAGAGTTAAAATTAAAGAATAGAATTATAGCAGATATGTCAGATTTTATGGTAGGTGGCTTAGAAGAAGATATATTTAGAAATATTTGTAGAAAAAGTAAGTGTAAATATGAATTAAGAGATAATAGACCAACTGGGTGTAGAAAGTGTCAAGATTGTATTAGAGAGTTTTTTGAAAGGAGAAATTATGAACTATAAAGAGCCAGAAAATTATATAGAAAATAAAGGTGACATATTAGCAAGCAGAGCATATCACTCATTATTTCCTGAAGGTAGAGATAGTATAAGTAATATAGGAATAAAGAATGTGGACAATAAAGAGTGGGAAATATATTGGATAAGTAAGGAGACAGAAGAGGCATATTATGGAACACCAGCTGAAGGGTTAGGATTGGTTGATTGTATGATATTAAAAGAAGATACAAGAGAGTTTTTACCTGAAGAGATTGAAGAACTAGAAAAACATGTCTATAGTCTTGGTGGAATGTTTAGTGGTAATACTACATTCAAGAAACAAGTGAAAATAGAACCAATAAAAAGTAAATGGAAGGAGTTAAAATGATAATGTTTGATATAAGAGATAAAAATGATATAATAAGAGATATAGGAGTTTTAAATGATATATGTCAAGAATGGAGTACATATGCAAAATGTTTGCATGCTTGTATAAGTCAATTAAATATTAAGTCTATAGAGAATTGTACATGTAAGTTAGAAGAGAGATTTAAGTGTCCAAAGTGTAAAGGTAGTGGATATGTAGTTATATTAAATGAAAACAAAAAAGAAGGAGAATAGATATGTATTATAGATTTATAGGTAAAGATGGAAGTATGGGCTTTATAAATGGTAATATATATGATTTAGAAGTATTTAAAAAAGGTAATGAAATACTAATTTATGCTAAATCAGGAATAAAGTGTCCTTATCAAAATATAAATAAATTTAAAGAAAATTGGGAACTTGCAGAAACAGCTATGTTAGATTTAAGTAAAAAGAAAGTTAATAGAAAATCTATATTATCACTAATGAATAACGAAGATAAAGAAGCTCTAGGGCATTTAGAATGGTTATTAGACAACGGAATATTAGCTAGTGAAGATGAAGAAAAGATAGATAGAGTTATAACAATTATAATTGAATTCAATAAAAGGATAAGAGAAGCATATAGAGTAGCTAATAATATTTTATGGTTTGATGATAGCTCTGATTATTACTCTGCATTATGGGATATATTACACATACTTAATCCTGATTTACCTGATGATAATTATGAAATAGAATTAAAGTATATAGAAGAAGATGGTAAAGAATAATGAGTAAAAAGAAAAAAGATACAAGTAGTATAGTGGTACTTGCTAGAAAAGGAACTGGTGGTGGTAGTTATATTCCCGCAGGTAGGTATAGAGTTGGGGCTAAAACAATGAAAGAGGCAGAACAGATACTTATAGAATATTTAAAACCAACTCATTATAAGATTAGTGCTTATTATATTGAAGAAAATAAAAGTTTGCCTTATGGTATGGTGATTAAGCAATCATAAATAACCGATTAAATTCACCACAAATAACCGAAAAATGATAAAAAGGAGAGAAAATAGTATGTTTGAAAAATTTATGAAAGATTTGGAGAAGGTAGTAGAAGAAGTTAAGAAGGATTGTGGGTGTTGTGCTTGCATGGAAACATTATTAGATTATGTTAGTGAAGATTGTCCGCAAATAGAATTTGTAGAAAAGTTAGATACTGAAGAGCATAGGTGGTATACAATAGATTTGAATGTCTATAAAGTTGACTTATCAAAAGAAAATGAGACAGGGAAGGTATATTACTTTGGAGTATATGAAGTAGGGATGTTAAAAAGTGAAAGTATGGGACTATCAGACACAGGGTTCGATATTGAATTTGTGGAAGTAGAAAAAGTTATAAAAGAAACTTTTCAAATAAAAGAATAAATAGGGGGTATAATATGTCACAAGTTTTAAGTTGTATAGATTTATTAAGGAATATAAAGAAAGGTAGTATAAAAAACCATTCTATCTTTAGAGTAAATGATTGGGGAGTAGAAGTAGAATACCTAAATGGAGATTTAGTGTTTGGTAAAGATATATTAACAGGTAAAGAAACGCCTGATTATCATAAATCATTAAGAGATAGATTAGACATGAACACATTTTTAAACTTAACATTTATATACATAGGTGAGAACCCTGAGGTTCACAAAAATAGATTAGAAGATATAATAGAAGAAAATCATAGATTGTCAGAAATGGTAGATGATTTAATAACATTTATATTTAATAATTATTATCAGATGACATTTGTAGATGAAAGACAATTTGAAAGGAAAAAGAGAGAGATATTAGAAGAGATTTGTAATAAAAAAGAAGAAGAATGGGGGTAGATAAAATGGCAACAAAGAAATGGATAAAGAGATATTTTTGTAATATGTGGAGATGGGTAAATGAAAGAATATCTTCAAAGATTGAAGATATAAATTGTAAAATAGATTTGTTGAGATTAGACGCTTCACGAACATCAGACATTGGTAATATGTTAAAAATATTAGCAAACTCTAAACTAAAAGATTTGAATAAATCTATAGGAGATGGAAGGTATTATGTTTCTATTGAAAAAGTAGAAACACCTGATAAGATTTATCCTTATTATTATTCTGCATATATAAAAGATGAAGAAATATATGATGGAGAAAGTGATATGGCAGATTTAATAACAAGTATAAAGTCAGAAATAGAAAGAGATTGTTTTGCATATTATTTGATAGTAGACAAAATATCTAAAAGAATATATGAAATTAGAAATTATATAAGTAGGATTTCAAGTTCAGATTATTTGAATTATATGTCAGAACTTGATAGAATGAAAGGAGAAATAATAAATGGATAATGGTTATGAGTTTGCTAACATTGCATTAGATAAATATGATAGACTAAGAGTATGTGAAAAAAAGTATGAAGAATTATCTGAAAATGTTTATGTTAGAAAAGATTATTTAGATGAGGAAGGTAATGTAATAACAAATTATTTTGGCACAATAACACTAGGTGATAAAACTAGAAGGACATTAAAAGTGGATATAAAAGGTGTTTTAAGGGTATTAGGGTTTGATAGAGAAGATATAGACATAGTAGAAATTATAGATGGGGAGGAAAAATAATGGATATACCAAATTATTTACCAATAGGTTTTTTTAAAGGATATAGTAAGGAAAATGAAGAATGGGTGTATGGCTGGCATTGGACAAAGACGCCATATAGTCCTATAGTTGAAAAAGATAGTAAGATAGAACATTATATAAGAGTGCAACATAATCATGACTGGAATTTAACTTCACAAGAAGATTATTTAGTAGAACCTGAAAGTGTTGCCCAATATATAGGGAAGAAAGATATAGATGGTACTCCTTTATTTCTAGGAGATACAGTAAGTTTTTACTTTATGAAAGAATGTCATTTTGGACAAATTCAATTTGATACTCGTATTCTTTCATATATAGTAAATTGGGATGGGTTAAATAGAACAGAAATATATAATGTGGATGATATTAAATTTGTAGGAGATAAATATAGACCTAATAAAGAAGATAAGGCAACAGTTCATACAGTAGCATTATTTTTTGAAAAAGATAAGGATAATCTAACCCTAGAAGACATATTATCTGGTGTCGCTTATTATAAGGAGTTTTTTGGGAGTTATCCTAAAGAAATGCACTTAACAGAAATTCAACATAAAAGCTTTATTGAAAATACAAAAGAGTTGTATAGTGATATTATAAAAGTTATCAATGAGAAATATGGTTGCACGGTAATTGTAGAAGGGAAAGGAGATAACTAATGGCGGAACTTATACAAAATCCAAAAGATTGTCAAATAGTAGAATTAAGTGAAATGTTTAATACTCACCAATTTAATTTAATAATAGATAGTATATACGCAAGAATAAAGTTTTTAAGTAGTAGAGATAGTGCTAGTTTTGATACTTTAAAAGAATTATGTGAGATAGGGGAATTTTTTGAAGAAGCTTCCCAATATTCTAATAATTAAGGTGGTGAGCAAGATGAAAACATTGAAAGAAGGAAAAATAAAAATAGATGAACGCTTTAAAAAATGTAAAAACTGTGGATGTGAGTTTATATATGACAAGAAAAAGGACATAACTATGGCTACTATAGATGGGTTTGATATATATGAAAGTGTAAAGTGTCCTACTTGTGGTTTTTTATTACCAGTATCTTTTTTTGATAAGAAAGTGAAAGGAGTTAATAATGCAAATAGAAGAAAGTGAAATATATGATTTATTATATGATTATTCTTTTGAAGTGTGGGCAAAAGATTATGGAAATATGGATGTTGTAGATGTTAATGTGTTTGTAGATGAAATTCTACCTGAACTAGTAGAAAAGATAAATTCAACTCTTTTAAATGAAAAAATTGAAATAATTTCTTAAAAACTCTTGACATTCATTTCTAAATGTGGTATAATATATAATAGAAGGGAGATATTTATGAAAGAAGATAATTTAATAATAGTATACTTAAAGGAATTAAATAAACCAGACACTATAATTAAGATAACGCAAGATATAGAAGTATTATTTACTAAATATATATATGAAAATGATACACAGAAATTAAAAGAACTTTTAGAAAACTTTAAAGATAGTGAAGGAAAAGTGTGGAATATTAACCTTGATGAAGTATTAGGACTTAATATTTCCAAAGGTAAGTAAACTATGATAGATGCAATATTTTATTTTATTATTCATATAATATCAAATATTATAAAATTTATTATAGTAGGTGGTTTTATCTTATTTATCTTATTATTACCATTCCTTTTAAAAGGTGGGTGGCTATTATTTATTCCTTATAGTATGTTTGTAGTTGCTTTAATAGTTGCTATAATAAAAGGGAATGATGGTGAGGTGAAATAAGATGTGTGAAGGCAGATTGGATGGGAAATGTAGTAAATGTCCTTATTTTTATAATTCAGAGTTTTGTTTATTAGAAGATGATTATATAGATGAGGATAATTATAAAATTATAGAAGTGAGGTCAAATAATGAAACAATTAAAATTAGTAGAGTTTATAGCAGAGCATAATAATTGGGAAGAAACTTTGAAAAACGAACCATATTGTTTAGATATAAAGAAAGAAACTTATGGAAATGAATTTATTATATTTAACTACGACCAGATAAACTCAGATTTTTCTAGTGATATTGTTAAAGAAGCTAGAGGAACAATATTAGAAGCTGATACATTAAAGCCAGTCTGTGTTCCATTCTTTAAGTTCTTCAATATAGATGAAACCAATGCAGCTGAAATAGATTGGTCTACTGCTAGGGTTCAAGAAAAAATAGATGGTTCTTTAATAAAAATGTGGTTTAATAATGGAATATGGATGATTTCAACAAATAAATGTATAAATGCTTTTTCTTGTGATTTACCTAATAACCTTGTTTATCATACTTTTGGTGACTTATTTTCACAGGCTTTAAAAAATAGTTCTATAAAAGACTTAGATAAAAATTATACTTATATGTTTGAATTAGTTTCACCTTATAACAAAGTAGTAGTAGATTATCCAGAAACGAAAATATATCATATAGGTACTAGAGATAATAGGACACTAGAAGAAGTTGATATGGATATAGGAGTAGAAAAACCAAAAGAATATGGTTTAAAGACAGAAGCTCAAGTGAGATTTGCAGCTCAGAGATTACCATTTAATGAAGAAGGTTATGTGGTTGTAGATAAAAATTATAACAGAGTAAAAGTAAAATCTCCTGCTTATGTAAATGCTCATAGATTAGTGAATAACCATACAGTAAACAAAGAGAAAGTGTTGGGTTTGATATTACATAATGAACAATCAGAGTTCCTTTCATACTTTCCTGAGTATAGAGATGTATTTGTAGATATAGAAATGAAATTGTCAGTATGGAAATATAGATTAGAATATTTAGAGAATATTATAAGAGCAGTAGAGAGTGCCAATGAAAATATAACAGACAAACAATTTGCATTGTTTAACAAAAAAATGTCAGGAAAGGATAATGCTTTTGGTTTTCAATTACATAAAGGAATAGTTAAAAATTGGCAAGATTATTTTAATAAATTAACTACAAAAAAAATTTTAGAAAGGATTGAAGATATATATGAGTAAATTTTATATGTTAGTAGGATTACCTGGGTCTGGAAAATCATATATTGCTCAAGAACTAATGGAAAAAGATACAAACATACAGTTATTCTCTTCGGACAAGTTAAGAGAAGAGTTATGGGGAGATGAAAACATACAGGGTGATAACAACAAATTGTTTGCTGAACTACATAATAGAATAAAAGAGTGTTTAGCTAGCGGAAATGATTGCATATATGATGCTACTAATATTTCAAGAAAAAGAAGAATTGCATTTTTAAATCAAATAAAACAATATAAAAATGTGAAAAAGATATGTATATTAGCATTAACAAGTATAGATAAGTGTTTGAAAAACAACTCTTCAAGAGAGAGAAGGGTTCCAGAGGAAGTTATTAGGAATATGTATCTAAGTTTTGATGTTCCTACTTATTCAGAAGGATGGGATAAAATCATAATAAAAAGATTTCCATATGAAAGAGCCTTGAATGTATTTGAGATAGTAGATGAGTTAATGGTAATTCCACATGATAATCCTTTTCATAAGTCAACAATAGGCTCTCATATATGTAGAGTAACAGAATATATTGCTAGTAATTATAGAACTAAAATTCCAGTAAATGTTTTAAAAAAAGTAACTACAGCAGCTTTTTGCCACGACATAGGGAAAGGATATACTAAAACTTTTGTAAATTCTCACGGAGAGACTACAGATATAGCTCACTATTATAATCATGAAAGGGTATCTGCCTATATGTTTTTATTAAATTTTACTCAAAAGGAATTAGATAAAGGGAACAAGGAGTTGTTAGATGTAGCAGAATTGATATTATTACATATGAGATTACATTTTACGACAGATAAGGCAGCAGAGAAGTTAAAGAAATCAATAGGAGATGAACAATTCTTTTGTTTAACAATATTAAATGAAGCAGATAAAATATGTAATTAAGGAGGTATATTAAATGAAAATATTAGAGTGCATTTTAGGAGTGATACTTGGTATAATAGCTGGTTTAGCTATTTTAGCAATATTTGTTGCTTTAGGTGGACTAGTTGCTTGGGGCATAGGTAATGCAATTATATATATATTTGGACTAAATGCAATATGGACTTATTGGGATGGTGTTTTAATAGCATTTATTTTATTAGGTCTTAGATTTTTAATTAAAAATTTCTTTTTAATAAAAAAAGAAAATAAAAAATAAAGGAGAATTTTATATGAATGATGTTTTAATGAAATGTGGACATACAGCTATGGCAAGAGATGACAACGGAAACCCAGTATGTCCCATATGTATGTGTACAGAGATAGCAAATGCAAAACCTAATTTAGAAGGTAGAAAGGCTAGATGTATGTATTGTGGAGATGAAGTTCCTTCTAGTGTTAACTTACCGTTTTTTAAGTATCAAGAAGATAAAGAATATGATAGATATTATTGTGGGTGTTTGGGATGGGATTAAATAATAAATTAAAAGTGATATTAATATCTGGAAAAGCACAAAGTGGGAAGGATACATTTGCAAACTATTTTAAAAGAATAGCAAATGCTAATCAAAAGAAAGTTTTAATAATAAAATATGCAGATATATTAAAATTTGTTTGTAAGGAATATTATGATTGGAATGGAATTAAGGATGACTATGGTAGAAGTTTATTACAAAAAATAGGTACAGATTTGTGTAGAAGTAATAATCCAGATGTTTGGGTAAATTGTGTAATAGAAATAGTAAAATCACTTTCTACAGAATATGATTATATTCTTATACCAGACACAAGATTTCCTAATGAGATTTTAAAATGGAATGAAACTGGTATAGATTATATGACTGTTAGAATAAATAGAGTTGATAAAGATTTTAATGATTTTGATAATAAACTTAGTGATGAACAAAAAAATCATATTAGTGAAACTGCTTTAGATGATTGGATGTTTGAGTATGATTTTTATAATCAAGATATAAATTCATTTTTTGATAGTATAGATATATTATTCGAGGTGTTGGAAAGAGATGTTAAAAATTAAATTAAAAGATTTTTTAGAGTTTGTAAACTTTAGAGATGCAGGATTAGATGGAAATAAAGTAACTGAAAGTACAAAAATAATTAGAATATATTATCCTGATATGGAAGACAATAGAAGTTCTTATAATAGAGACAGATATTTTGAATATGGGGTATATGATTTTTCACATGATACATTAAAAAGAATATCACAAACATTGAACCCTGAAATATTAGAATTAAGAGTTTCAGAAATTGGAGTTTTAGAGGAGAGTGGTATACTTCAAATAATAGTAGTATATCCTGATGAAATTGATGAATATAATATAGATAGATATGGCAAGAGGAATAAAGACTTTACAGATGATAATATAAAAAGAATTTTTGTTTCTTCTCCATTAGCAGGAGATTATGAAGAAAATATATCAAAAGCTCGTACCTATTGTAGATGGGTGATTTCTCAAGGATATATGCCATTGGCACCACATGTATACTATACTAACTTTTTAAAAGATAATAGTCCACTAGAGAGGCAACTAGGAATGGATATGGGATTACATTGGCTAGCTGAAAGTGATGAGTTATGGGTTTTTAAACATTATGGGATTTCACAAGGAATGAAAGTAGAAATTGACATGGCAAAAAGATTATCTATTCCAATCAAATATATAGATTGTGATGTAAAGGATTTAAAGTATGAAGGAGAAATAGACTATGAAAGTTTTAAATAATGAAGATTTTATGGATATGTGGTATGAATTAAGAGGAAAGATAGAAGAGGCATCATTTCTCTCTGATACTATAATGATTAGTAAACTTTTAGATGAAATGGATGAAATTCTTGTCTATCATGTAAACAATAAGAAGGTGGAATAGAAATGACTAATAGTGATATATATGAGGAAATAAGAAAGTTGGAGGAAATATTAAAGTCTACTATGAAAATGTATGACAATGATGTAGATAAAATGTCAAGAGAACAATATGGGGGATTACAATTTATTAGAGGAGAATTGGCAGTACTTAGAACTATGTTAAAATATGAATAAGGAGGTATATCCTTGAAGAACAGAACAGGTAGAATATTATTAGAGCAACGATATGGCAAAGGTTGTTTTATGGAAAGAGCTGGAATTAGAAAAATCACTTCAGAAGAAGAAGCAGAACTAAAAAGAACAATAAAAGGTTTTAAGAGGCTTGATAGGACAATTACTTATCACCACATAAGAGAAAAGAGAAATGGTGGAAAGGTAACAATAGAAAATGGTGCAAATTTAGCTGCATATAATCATGAGTGGCTTAATCAACAATCTCCACAGGTACAGGCAGAAATAAATAGGAAATTGCAGCAGTTTAAATGGAGAATAGATATGGCAAGAATGGAAATTACAGCCGACAAGATTGATTTAGAAAAAATAGATTTACAAATTGATATGGGAGACACAATAGAAATACCTGTTTTTGAAAATACACCTGAACAAGAAGAAATTAGGCAAAAAAGTAAATTTAATAGAGCAAAAGAAAAAAGGAAACTTGAAAGAATTATAGAAGAAGAACTTGAAGATATGGAAATAGGTGATTAGAGTGCAAAAACTACAACAGTTTTATGTTTTAAAATTTAATTCTAGTAGGTTAGCTAAAGATAATTATAACATTAACATTAGTATGAAGATGGCGAGAAAGAATGATGAACTTATTGCACTAGGAGATAATCAGGTTCTTAGGGCAATAAGGAAGATAAAAGGTAGAGAAATAGACTTTGACTTTATAAATGAACTTTTCAAAGAAAGAAGAAGATTAACAAGAAGAAGAAATTGTATAGAAAACAAAACAAAAATACTACAAATTGATAAAGATATTGATAATCTATTATTTATTCCTGAGTATGTATCAGTTGTTATAGAAAATCATAGTCATTATAGACATATGATAAAACATAAAATAAAAATAAATGGGAAAGAATATGTTAGATTGTTATGTGGGGCAGGAAATGCAAGGAGAAACACAGTATTTTTTGTTCAAGAAGATATATATAAAGAATTAGATAAAATCTTATGTAATGGTCATAAAGAGCTAAAGATAACAGAGAATAAATATAATGCGTATTATGCTCTTTCTAATAGTGCTACTTATAATGTTAGCGAACCAAGAGTATGTGTTGTCCCTGATTTAGAAATAAAGATGACAAAGACGGTGGATTGGATAGAGGAGAAACCTATAAATGATGAAATTTATTCTAAAGATATGGAACTTAATTTTAATTTATGGGATGGTATGGGAATATGTTCACCAGAATTAGCAAAAAGATGGGCACAAGATTTAGATTTAGATTATGTTCCTTGTTCTTTTTGTATAAGGAATTATTTTGTGAAAGGTATGGTATGCGTTTTTGACTTTCATGAATTTGCAGAAAAAGTAGCTCATAATAATATTATTAAGGACTTATATGGAAATGAAGTAGATATAAATAATATAGATATGATTATTACAGAAAGTCAATTTAAGTTATGGAAGGGTTATGATAGTTGGGAACATTATATAAATTGTTGCAAGGAGAATGGTGGTAAATGGGGAGTTACTAAATTTTCTCCAAAAGAAGATAAAACTGCTGTGTTTACTAATTATCAGTTCTTACAAGTCTTAAATTTAGATACGCCAGAAAAAATTGAAGAATTATGTAAACCTACTGTTAAGTGGTTAGATAATATAACAAGTAAAAATTCTGATTACACATTGCTATACTTAATGGGCAGTATGTGTGATAAAGATTTATCAACATTAAACCCAGAAGATATGACAGACATTTTTAATACTTTAGAGCCTATTGTAAGAGCATTGATATTAAATAGAGATTTAATAAATGACACTTATATAAAGAGTAAAGTAGCTCGTTATCTTAATACTAAGATAGAAGAAAGTTATATAGGGAAACTTTTAGTAAATGGAAACTTCCAAACTATGTTATCAGACCCTTATGGATTGTGTGAACATATATTTGGCTTACCTGTTAAAGGATTGTTAAAAGAAAACCAACATTACAGTCAGTATTGGAGTTCAAGAGATGTAAAGAAAGTTGTAGGAATGAGAGCACCTTTAACATGGAGAAGTGAGAGTAATGTATTACATTTTCAAAATAATGAAGAAGTAAATTATTGGTATAAGTATTTATATAGTGGAATTATTTATAATGTTTGGGGATGTGATTGTATGCTTCATGCAGATAGTGATTTTGATGGAGACCTTGTATTTACTACAGATAATAGAGTAATGATAGATAATGTAATTAGTGGAAACCCTATTACATATCAAAAGAAACCAACAGAGAAAAAGTATATAAACAAAAAAGATTTATATAAGGCTGATTTAAAATCATTTGACAGTAAGATAGGCTATATTACTAATTGTTCAACTACATTATATAGTATGTTGCCATTATATGAAAAGGGTTCTAAGGAATATGATGAAATAATAAATAGATTAAAAATATGTAGAAAAGAGCAAGGAAATCAAATAGATAAGGCAAAGGGGCTGGTAGTAAAAAATTTTCCACACCATTGGACTAATTGGAGTAGTCCTACTAGGAAAGACTGTCCATTTACCCAAGAAGAGGCTGATTTTTACAACAAGTTAATAATAGATAAGAGACCAATGTTTATGAAACATTTATATCCTGCATATAAGCAAAAGTTTAATGAACATTATAACAAATACAATTATCTATGTTATAGAACTTTTGGTATTTATATAGATGATTTAATCAAATTAGAGAATAAAACAGAAGAGCAACAAAAATTAGTAGATAATTATTATAGGTTTAATCCATTTATAGAAACTGAGTGTCCTATGAATAATATTTGTAGATATATGGAAAAAATGATAAAAGAGATAAAAATAAATGTAAAAAAATCTTCTCCTGATTATATATTCAATATTTTATATAATCCTAAAATAGATTTTAATGAAAATCAACTTAAAGAGATGGAAAAGATATATAAAATGTATAAGAAGAGCAAAAGTAAATCTAAAAATATAGAATTATATAATCAAGATGACATAGAAAATATTGAAACATATAAAGAAGAAGATTTGTCAGCTCTAAATTTTGATTATATTAGTGACGATATTCAAAGACTAGCTAATATTGCAGTATATATCAATTATGTCCTATATCCTAAATCATCTAAAAATTTTTGTTGGGATTTATTTGGTGATGGAATAATATTAAATATATATGACAATTCTAATAAAGAATTTTATATTCCCTTACTTAACGAAAACGGAAATATAGAATACATGGGTAAAAAATATAGAAATGAAAGGGTGAATATAGAATGTCAATAATATTTGATGAGGTAAAGCATGTAGAGAAGATGTTAGTTAATGGTATTCAAACCAATAATACAAAATTTGAGTTACAGCTATTAGCTAACTATTATAAAGCAGAAGGTCAGGCTGATAATGAAATAGAAGATAATCTACATATATTTTGTAAAAGGTATATACAGAATTATAATAAAGTAAAATTTTACAAGTTGATAGATGAAAAAGTAAAAAAGAGCCAAAAGCTTGTCCTTAAAACTGCTACGCCTATAAATATTACCCAAGTTGAACTAGACATAATAGGCAATGAAGATAATATAAAGTGTCAAAAACTTATGTTTGTCTATTTAGTATTAGCCAAATATTATATGAGCAATCATAAAACTGATAAGTATTATGTAGGTTGTAAGGATAATGATATATTTAATTTATGTGACATGTATGTAAAGAAAGATGAAAAATTAGATTTAATGCACTATTTAACAAAGAAGGGTTATATAACACCTACTTTAAGCATGAGTTCTATTGTAAACTATGTACATGAAGAAAGTGAGCCTATACTTACTTTGGTACCTGATAATGATATGGTTTATTATTATGAACAGTATCTAGGTGGAATTTTTATAAATTGTGAAGTATGTGGGAGGTTAGTAAAAAAGACAAACAACAGATTAAAATATTGTAAAGATTGTGCAAAAGAAATAAAAAATAAGGGCATGATTAAGGCAAAATATTAAAAACCGTATTTAGAAAAAGGCTATAATCGTTGGTACTCAACGGTTGTAGCCACCTATGCCAATTCACCTTATATGAATAGAGATATATAGCGGGGTAGAGCAGTGGTTAGCTCGTCGCCCTCATAAGGCGAAGGTCGGTGGTTCAAATCCACTCCCCGCTACCAGATATTTATCCATCTGGGTGTAGTTCAGTTGGCTAGAACGGGTGTTTTGGGAACATCAGGTCGTTGGTTCAAATCCAGCCACTCAGACCAATTAGTAGTTAGAAAACTTTAGAAGCTCTAACTCATTTGCCTCCTTAGCTTAGCTGGTAAAGCAACTCACTTGTTTATAAATTTTAAGCAGGAATGAGGTACTATATGAATGATACGAAAGCAAAAGGTTTGGTAACAGAATTGCAATGCCAGACTTATTTTACAAAGTTAGGATATAATGTTTTAGTTCCATTAGGAGAAGATTGTCGTTATGATATGATAGTGGATTTAGATGGAATATTAGAAAGAATACAAGTAAAGACATGTCGTTTAAACAAAAATAATACTGGTATTAAATTTTCTACAGAAAGTACAAGAGTTAATTCAAAAGAAAATATTCGCAAAAAATATTCAAAGGCTGAAATAGATTATTTTGCAACATTTTATAATGAAAAGTGCTATTTAGTCAAAGTAGAGGAATGTTCTAGTGAAAAAACCTTATTTTTTGAAAACAAAAATATTATTTGCCAATCTCCAACTTGTTTTATTGAAGATTATGAAGCAGATAAACAAATTCAGAAAATTTTAAATGGAGAGGAAGATATCCCTTTAGAAGAAAGGAAGATTTATCAGTATGATTTAAGAAATAATTTAATAGCTTCTTACTCATCTGTAAGGGAAGCTGCAAAATCATTAGGAGATGTCCATAAGAGTGGTCATATTAGTCAGGTAATAAGACGAATTAGAAAAACTGCGTATGGCTATAAATGGACAGACACACTAATAAAGTCTTAAAACATTATAATCAAATGAGTAGACCGTCTGTTCAAGTCAGACAGGAGGCTCCAGGTAAATTTATTATAGAAAGGATAATTATATGAACAGTAAGTATTTACAGAAAACAAATGAAAAGATATTAGATTATGCTATGCGTTTAATTGAAATAAAAAAAGAAGAGAAGCCAGATGATTTAGATTGGCAAGATATAGTAGACTTATTAGGATTAGACCTAAATAAGGATAGTTTAAGAAAAAGTCAAGATACAGAATTTGGTGGTATAGCAGTCTATAAAAAGATGAAAGAAGAGTTGTTAAATAAAGAGCCAGTAGACTATCAAGAAGAAGTAAGAATACAATTAGAAGAATTAAAGAAAGAAAGAGTAAAATTGTCGGATGAAAGAGCTTCTTTAAATAGGAGATTAAGAGAAAAAGCTAGACAAGAAAATCTTTGTGAATTAGCAAAAGATTATGCAAAGGAAGCGGCTACAGTAAGTCCTTTTTCTGAATATCCTGTAATACAACATAAGGATAGTCAAAAATCAGCAATTCTTACATTGAGTGATTTTCATTATGGCTTAGTTATAGAAGAATTTAACAATGAATATAACCCAATAATTTTTAGTGAAAGAATTACGCAATTATATAGAAAAGTATGTAACTATATTGACCTAAATAATGTAGAGAATTTATATGTATTAGGTCTTGGCGATTATCTTAGTGGCATAATTCATACTACTATTAGGATAGAAAATAGAGAGAGCATTATAAAACAAGTAATGGATATTTCTGAAATGTTAGCAAAACTATTATATGAGTTTTCTAAGTATTGTAATGTTTATTATTATGATGTAAGTGATAATCATGGAAGGGTATTTTCAAATAAAGATGAGAACTTAAATAATGAAAATTTTTCTTTATTTGTAAAATGGTATCTAAAGGCTAGATTTGAAGGACATAACAAAGTATTTATTTGTGAAAATGAAATAAATGAAGAAATAGGTCTAGTTACAATATATGGAAGAAATTATGGTTTTACACACGGACATAGAGATAAAATAAGTGATATAGTACAAAATATGAGCTTAATGACTAAAAAGTTTTTTGATGCTATATTTATAGCACATTCTCATCATTTTGAAGCTAATGAAGTTCATGGTACTTATGTTTATATGAATGGGACTTTATCAGGCACAGATGCTTATGCAAATAACGCAAGAAGAACTAGTAATCCATCTCAAAATTTATTTATTATAAATGAAAAAGACGGAATAGAATGTCAATATTTGATTAGGTTATAAGAATTTGAGGAGTGATAAAGAATGAAAAAGAAACCACGAGGGATAATAAAGCAAGCAGTATATATAATTATTTGTTTAGCATTTATTATTTCAAGTATGGTAATATTTATACCACAAGAAAAATGGCAAAGTAATCAATATTCAATCAGTCAAAGTGCTGAAGAAGGGGTAGCCCCCATAAAATATAGAGAGGCTTTAGAAATAGCTAATGTTGATAATAGACCAACTGTTACTAGCAGGGGAAATATCAATAGAACTCAGCCTATAGAGTATACACTTTATGATTTAAAGTTAAATGATAAAGTTATTTTAACATTTGATAAGATACAAGATGCAAAAGAATGTAAAAATGAAATTTTAGAAAAAACTGTAGAATTAGATTTTGAGATAGAAGAAAGAAAATCTTATACAAATGACATATCTACAGAAGATGAAATAGAAGAACAAAAAACTGATATAATAAAAGAATATAAAAAGCCAGAAACCTTTTATCCTACAGCAAGTACTTATATTAGTTCTTATTATGGAAACAGGTCTATGGGATGGCACTCTGGAATAGATATAGCTGGTAGTTATGCAGACCCAATATATGCGTATAAAGATGGTGAAGTAATTTCAGCTTGTTATTCAGGTGGTTATGGAAATATGATATTAGTACGACATGAAGATGGAACAGAAACACGCTATGCACATTTAAGCTCTATACTAGTTTCAGTAGGAGAATATGTATATGGTGGTGAAAAGATAGGGTTGATGGGTTCAACAGGAAATTCTACTGGTAATCATTTACATTTTGAAATGATTATCAATAATGAAACGGTTAATCCTTATAATTATATCTTTTAATAGAAAGAGTTATATCGTAAGATATAGCTCTCTTTTTGTTATAGAAAATAATTATATGAATGAGTTATAAGAATTTTCTTGAGAAATTATCTCCCCAGATAATAAGGTATAATATAGAAAGGGTGGATATAGATTGGCAAGAAAAGCAACAACAACTACAAAAAAGAGAAAGACAAAGAAAAAGACAGATGATACGCTTGTACAATGTACTGCTTGTGGAAAATTTAAACCTAAAAGTGATTTTTACATAAGTTATAATGAAATGCACTCTGCAAATGGTGTTTTACCTTATTGTAAAGTGTGTATAAAAAAAATGTGCAATGACAAGTTTGGAAATATAGATAAAGAGAAGACATTAAAAGTTCTAAGAACTATTGATAGACCATATATTCATAATATGTGGTTAAAAGCAATAGATAGAGAAAGTGATAATAAAATAGGAACATATTTAAGGTTGATTAACTTACAACAATATAGAGATTTAAAATGGAAAGATGGAGACCTAAATATGTTAGATGCACCAGATGATATAAAACCAGCATTAACAGACATAAAGAATGTAGAACCTATAAAAACAGAAATAGAAAAATTTAAGGATTTTAAAGTTACAGATGAAATAATTAAATTGTTTGGAAATGGTTATACAGATGAAGAATATTTTCATATGTGGAATAAGTATGAGTTTTTAAGTGCTAACTATACCGAACAAACTAATATGCACACAGAAGCTCTAGTAACTTATATTAGATATAAAGTAAAAGAAGAAATGGCTATTGCTAATGATAAAGCTAATGATGCAAAGACATGGGGAGAATTAGCAATGAAACAAGCTGAAAAAGCAAAAATTAACCCAAATCAATTTAGTAAGGCTGATTTACAAGGTGGCTTAACTACTATTGGAGAAATTGCACAAGCTGTTGAGCAAGAGCAAGATATAATTAAAATATTGCCAAAATTTAGATACAGACCTAATGATGCTGTAGATTTTTGTATTTGGAACTATATAAATTATGCTAGAGACTTAGAAGGAAAACCATTGATTGAATATTCAGATGTATATAAGTTTTATGATAAAATGAAAGAAAATTATTTAGTAGAAACAGGAGATGCTTATGGTATTTTTGAAGGCGACCCTACATTACATAACAGAGAGAAGATAGAAAAATTTATAGAGTTACCTGAAGAATATGAGAGTGATGAGGAATAATGGCATACATTAAGAATTTTGAAAAACCTGAAACAAAACATCAACGAGATGTTAATACAGCTAAAGACAATCACAATCCTTGGGATAATCCAACAGTAAAACCTGTTAAAAGTTCACAGACAGATTTCTTTCATAAACACATACAACAATATTCTGATTTAATAAGCTGGGCTAGATGGTACCCAGATTTATTTTTAGACCTTTTAAAACCCGAAACAGGTGGAATAAACTTACATTTTGACCAAAGGGTATTTTTAAGATGTATTTTAAGATTTTTTAGCATATATGGAGTTTTCCCTAGAGGTTGGTCTAAAACATGGGGAGAAGTTATATCTATGTTTATTATAGCAATTTTATATCCAGGCATTACAATGTCTTTAACAGCTCAAACAAAGGCTAATGCAGCTGAATTATTGAAAGATAAATATGATGAAATAACAAGGCAATTTCCTTTATTAAAGAATGAAATGTACAAACCAAGAGTAGCAAAAGATGATTTTGAATTAACTTTTGTTAATGGTTCAAGAATAGATGTCTTAGCTAACGCACAAACAAGTAAAGGACAAAGAAGAAATAGAATACAAATAGAAGAAAGTGCATTATTAGATGCTGATGTATTTGATGATGCTTTAAAACCTATTGTAGAAATAGGAAGAACAACGAAAGGTAAATTAGGAATTATAGACCCTTTAGAGTTAAATCAACAAATCAATTTCTTTACTACTTCAGGCTTTAGGGGTTCTGATGAGTGGGTAAGAAGTGTACAAATGTACAGAGATATGTTAGACTGTAAAGGAGAAATAGTTCTAGGTGCTGGCTGGATGCTAGCATGTTGGATGGGAAGAGGTTCTCGTAAAGACCAGATACTAAAGAAAAAAAGAGATATGACCTCTGTTTCATTTGCAAGAAACTATGAGGAAAAATGGGTTGGTGCTGTTGACAATCAATTAGTAGATATAAAAAGTTTATTAAAGATTAGAACATTAACAGAACCTGTTTATAATAATGCAGATGGCAAGAGAGAAATAATATTGGGTGTCGATGTAGCTAGGTCTGCAAACACCAACAATAATAAAACTATTATTAGTGTATTAGAATTACATCATGCAAACAACGGACTTATAAGGCAAATGGATTTAATAAATATGTATTTAGTAACAAACCAACTTAACTTTACAGTTCAAGCTTGTTTAGTAAAACAAATACAGCAACAATATAAAGCAAAAGTAATTGTTGTCGACACTAATGGTCTAGGAAAAGGATTGTTAGACGAATTGCTTAAACCTAATGTAGATATTCAAACTGGTGATACTTATCCAGCATGGGACACTATAAATGGAGAAATAAAATCTGATTATAAGGATGCTATTGAACTTGTATTTGCATTAAATTCTCAAGAAAGAGATATAAAGACAGGAGGAAGAATTAACAATAGTGTTATTGTTAACTTTATAGCCTGTGTAGAAGGACAAAAGATTAGATTACTAGAAGAGAGAAGAGATAATGAATTTGATATAACTGATATACAAGAATGTTTAAAATTTGCACCTTATGAACAAACAAATGCACTAGTAGAAGAAATTGCTAATTTAAAAATAAAACATCTTACTAATGGTGAAGTAACAGTAGAGAGAGTTTTAAATAAAATAGATAAGGATAGATATTCAAGTCTGGCTTATGCTTTATGGTGGGCTATGACTTTTGATAATACTTTAAAGACTGATGATAGAGATTTAGTTAGAACCATAGCAAGAATGAATAGTCTGGGTACTAGAAACAGTAGTTCTCTATCTAATATATTTAAGTAATGAAAGAAGGGGGTGTACAAGTGAGTAATAGTAAAAAACAGACACCAAAAACTAAACCAGCAACCCCAGAGCAATTAGAAACAATAAATGATTTTGTTGTTAGATATTCATCAGAGTTAAGTAAACAATTAAGACAGTTAGATTTAGTAACTCAGGTTTCAAGTAATAAAGGAATGTATAATCCTTTATTATCGGAAGAGTATGTAAATCAAATTAACTTTAACCCAACTATAGCAACATCTAATGAAATTCAAAAATGGTTAATGTCGCCACAATATAATGATATGAACATAAGACATTTAAGTCAATATTTGGAAAACGCAGTTGGGCAATATGGTAGAGCAATTTGGTTTTTAAATACAGAGAAATCCTTTAATTATATATTGAAGCCAGCTGATACAAATGTAAAAGATTTAATAGATAGCAAAGAGTATATAAATAGTTATAATACTTGTTTGAATACTTTAAGAAAAATGAATATCAAATATCAATTCCCAAAAATGGATTTACAAGTAATGGAAGATGGAGTTGGTTTTTATTTAATAAAAGAAACAGAAGACACAATAACATTTTTACAATTACCAACGGATTATTGTTATATTACTGCCCCTTGGACTTTTGGATGGTTATTTGCAATAGATTTAACATTCTTTGATAGAATGATAGGCTTTCCAGAGGTTTTACCAGAGTTGACAGAAGCATATAAATTATTTGTTCAAAAAAGGTTAGAAGGTTTTGCAGGTGAAGATTTAGCACCATTTCAATATTATAATTTACCACCTGAGAAATCTTTCTGTTTAACTTTTAATCCAAATAGGGCTGACAAAATACCACCTTTAACAGGTGCTATGGGTGCTTCTTTAGATGTATTAAGTTATAGAGATTTATTAAAAAAGAAATCTGTGTTAGATTTGTGGAAGTTAATCTCTATGAAAATACCTATTGATAAGACAACAGGTAAAATGCAAATAGATTATAATGTTGCAACAGAGCTTATTGCTATGATAAAACAACAAATGCCAGAGAATATAGTTGCATTTGCAACACCTTTTGATGCTCAAGAGGTAGCTGCAAATCAGGTTAATACTATGGATAAGTTAGTAGATTTAGGTGACAATAATGTTTTTAGTGCACTTGGAATGGGTGCTGCTATGTTTGGAAAAGACAATAAAAATGCTGGACAATTAAAAATTTCTGCCCAAGTATCTTTTGATTATGCTTCCACACATATGTATTCTCAATTTGCTAATCTAGTAAATTGGATATTGGCACAAAAAACTAGAACTTATAAGTGGAAAGTTTCATTCTTTGGTAATAAGTTAGACAAAGATAAAGAAATAGATAATGCTCTAAAATTAACAACTACAACAAACTTTCCTGTTGAATTTCTAATGGCTAATGTTGGTTTTGAACCATTTGAAGTTGATGGTTTTGTAAGGCTAGCAGATAAATTAGATTTAAAATCAAAATTAAAACCACTTCAATCTATGAATACTATGTCTAATAAGACAGGTAGTGAAGGTGGTAGACCACAAAAAGATGTGGGAGATATGCAAGAAAGTGGAGAAAAGAGCAGAGAATATAAAGATAATAGGGTAGGTGAATAATTGAAATGTTTATAGAAAATATAAATGAATTAGAGGGTGTAAAAAAATATATATGTGGCTCACCTAATCTTTGTAAATTTTTAGAACAAAATGGTTTAAAGTATGTATATTCTTACCAATTAAGTAAGGCAAGAAATAATCGTACAATGTGGGTTTTCATAATGACACCAGAGTTATCAGAGTTATTAACTCAATGGTCACAAAATAAACCACAAAATAGAGTAAAATAAAGGTGGTGAAAATAAATGTTAATATCAGAAGAAACACAAGAAAAATTAAATTTGTTGATACAAAGAATGTTTCAACATAACAGAACATGGGATAATTTTCTAGGTTTTTCTAGTGTAGAATGGGCTTTTAATAATTTTAATAAAATATTCCATAATGGTTTAGCACATTTATACCCACTATTAGCAGATATGGTTTCTGATATAGAATTAAGATATAATGTAGTTCCAAAATATTATGAAACAGAAAGAGACACAAGGACTTATGGTTCTATGTTAGAGTTTTTTAATATAAATATCAATGAACATATAGAAACTTATGAGTTAATAAAAGAAGGAATAAATGTAGCAACAATCAATGGAGACTTAAATGTTGAAAGTGATTTAAAAGCATTTTTAAGATTATTTAATCATTTTATGGAACAAGCGATTACTTTAAGAGATAAGGCACAAATATATGGTGAAAACAACAAAGCTATGTTTGATGGTTTTGCAGACCAATTTTATGTATTACAAACACAATATGATATACTAACAGATGATGATGACGATGAGGATAATGATTTAGACTAATGGAGGTGTGAAAGATGGAGAAAAATCTAACTTTACAATTTAGCTTAAGTTCAGATAATCTTAAGTTAATTGAAAATGATGGTTATTGTAGTATTGCAGAAGTAGATTTTTTACATTTAGGGGTAAATAGAAATAAATGTGATATTACAAAAGAATGTGTAGATAAATCTTTACAGTCTTTCTATAACAAACCTTTATTATGTATTCTAAATAGTTCTGAAGCTATATTAGCTACAGATTTTAAAGAACATGCAAGGGATGAAGTTAATCCATTAGATAGAGCTAAGTTCATTGCTTTTGGAGTAATTCCAGAAAGTGCACCTTTTCAATATATAGAAAGAGATAATGGAAAAACTTACTTAAATGCAAAGGTAGTTATTTGGAGAAACTATTTCCCTGTTATTATGAATATATTAAAAAACAGGGGTGGAAATGTTAAAGTAAGTATAGAACTATATGTTGAAGATGGCTACCAAGACGAGATAACGGGAATTTTACATATAAATAAGTTCAAGTTATTAAGTTGTGTATTACTTGGTGAAAATATTTTAGAAGGAATAGAGGGAAGTCATTTGGAGGTTACTAAATTCTCTTATAATGATGAAGACATAAAGAAAGCAAATGAATACTATTTGAAGTTTTCTGCTAAAAATACAGTCTACCAAATTCCTGAAGAAATTAAAAGTACTATAAATGAAGAATTAAATTCATATAAAAGTATAGGAAAAGGTTGTACTAATCAAGAGGTTACAATGGCTAAAAATTTAGTCAATGGAACATATATTGATATAAGTCAGTTCAACAAGCTTAGCCAAATGTTGGTTAAATCTGAAAACAAGAAAAAATCTCTAACTTATAGTTTATTAGGTGGAGACATAATGAAACAATGGCTGACTGATATTAAAGAGGAAAAGGTAGGTGGTATTCTAATGAATAGCTTAAGTAACAATGAACTTCAAGAACAAATCTGGCATGATTTAGATAAATATAAATATCATGATGGAGAATGGGAAGGAAAGAAATACTATGTTGAAGAAATCTATAGTGATGAAAGAGTTGCTATTATAAGAGATAATGAGACAGGTATTTTCTATAAGGTGCCATATACAGTAGAAAATAATAAAGTTGCTGTAAATATGGAAGAAAGAAAAGAAGTTCATAGAAGTTATGAAGAAAGTGGAGACAACACAGAAGGACATAAAGAGTTTGCTGCTATTGTATTTGCTAAAAAAGATTATGGTACTGGAGAAAGTATTACAGTAGATAAATCAAAAGAAGCAATGTCAGATAGTAGCTGGGGGTCAGTTAATAAAACTGAATTAAGAAAGAAGGTTCTTGAGGCTAAAAACTATAAGTCTTTAGTTAAAGATGTTTATGCTTTAGTTGAAGAAGGATGGGAAGAAGCACCAAGTTCAAAATTAAAATACCCAATTATGGAAGTAAAAGATGGTAAAGCAGTATATAATAGAAATGCTTTAGCTAGTGCCTTAGGGTATGCTGAAAAAGAGAACGAAAGTTCTGTAATAAGTAAGGTGAAAAGTTTATATAAAAAACTTGACATAGATACTGATAATAAAGGTGGTGAAAAGAAAATGGCAAAATTAGAGGAAGAAAAAGTAGTTGAAAACAAATTAGACAAAGACAACAAAGATATTGAAAAAATCAGAGATGATGCAGAAGCTCAAGAAGACGATGTAAAAGAAAAAGAAAAGAAAAATTCTTCATCAAAAGTATGTGATGATATTGGATTTGCAGATGACAAAAAAGAAGTTTGCAATAAAATAGAAAAAGATGACAAAGGTGAAGAAGGTCTTGAAGATGATGTAGATGCAGACAAAGACTACTGGAAAAAGAAAGCCAATGCCTTAGAAGAAAAATGCTCAGCAATGGAAAAAGAATTATGTTCTTTCAGAAGAGCAGATGAAGAAAGAAAAATGGCAGAGGAAATAGACAAATTCGCTCATTGTATGTCAGAAGATGAAGCTACTGAATTAAAAAATTCTATCAAAGATATGTCAATGTCTGAAATGAAAGAAAAAATCAATGCTAAAGTTGCAGAATTTGCATTAAAAATTAAAAATGCAGAGAAGGAAGCTGAAGTAAAATATTCAGTAAATCCATTTGTAACAGCATTCGATACAGTTAAATTTTCAGCTCAAGAAGCAAAAAGTTTAACAGACATTATTGAAAACAGTAATGTAAAATTAAATTATAAATAATAGTAAAGGAGTGAAGAATTATGCCACATTATGTAGCAAGAACAGTTACTGAAAATCCAGGATATATGCAAGCACAAATCAGAGTTCCAGCTAGTGTAACATTACACGCAGGACAAGTTGTTGTTGCTGAAAACTTAGATGCAGGATTAGGTAACGGAAATTATAGTGTATACGCACCAACTCAAGTTGCAGATGCAGCAGCTGAAGATGTAGCGTTAATATTAGACGGAGGATTTGAAACATTAGCTGATGGAAGAAGACCAGATGGTCAACCAGACTATACACAATATACTTTTGCAGAGGGAGATGTTGTAACAGCTTTTAGATTAAATGTTCCAAACCCAAGATTTGAACTTTCTGTAGAAGCTTGTGATAGTACAGTTACAGCAGCTGCAACAGGTTCAACATTAAAAGTAGGAGATAACTTAATTCCAAAAGCAGGACAATATGAATTATCATATTCAAAAAAAGGAACAGCAGTTACAGCTAAAAATTATTTAACAATAGAAGCATTAAAATACTTTAGATTAGGTGGACAATCAGGTTCTGAATTTACTCAAACAATGGTTGTTAGAGCTAAAGTAACAGATAATGCTGGAGAATAATAGGGTAAAGGAAGGTGAAAAAGATAATGAACGAAGAAGTTAATGTAATCAAAAATTTCTCAGCAGAAAATAATGAAGCTGAAATAATTAAAGATAGCTTAGTAAAAATTACTAAATTTGCTATGTATAATGATAGTAAATATGGAAAAATGGCAGATAAGACATTTTCATCTATATCTGTAGATAATTATGATAAAGAAGCTCAAGATGCTAAAATGGCATTATTAGCTTTCTGTGCTAACAAATCAGGAATAAAATCAATTCAAACAAAAGCTGATGTAATCAATGCTTTTGAAAATCCAAGCTTTAGAACTATATTCAACTCTATTATAGTTGATGTATTACAAAGCATAGTATTAAGAAGTAGACCAGAGCAAATCTGGAGATTAGCAAATGTTGATGATGTTGATGTTGGTGATAGCCAAACATATGAAATTGAAACAAAAGGTTTACCTATTGCTCAAAGAACATCTTACACAACAAATGTAACATTCTTAGACAGCTATTCAAGAATGTCAATCACAGTTACTCCAAAGCCATACAGCATTGGAACAACTATGGACTATATTAGAATTTTAGCTAACAATTATGATATGGGTAGAGAATTAGCAAGAGTAGCTTTTGCTTTATTATATGCTCAATTAAGACTAATTGTTGATGAAATTTATTCTGTAACACCAATTACAGGAACACCATTCTATCAAGCTACATGGGATGCAGGAAATTATGTTCAAATGATAGAAGACATTAAAATGTTAAATGGTGGTTCTGATGTTACAGCTTACGGAACAATCCCTGCATTTAATAAAATGGGTGTTCTAGCTACAACTAACTATGGTTTCCAAAGCCAAGATGAAATGATTAGAGAAGGTTTCTTAGGAAGAGCTTATGGTGTTGACAATGTAGTAATTGACCAATTCACAGATTTAAGTCAACCATTTACTAATACAACTGCACCTACATTAAGAGCAATTCCTAATGACAGAATAATCTTATTATCTAGCGTTGCTGATAAACCAGTTAAATTAGTTAGAGAAGATTTTGTTCATGTAAAAGTAAAAGAACCAACAGATGGTTCACAATATAGATACAACTATGAATATTTCATGAGCTTTGATGCAGCTATCGTTACACAAGCTAACTATGGTATTCAATCAGTTGGTGAATAATTATTAAGGGGATAGTTAGCTATCCCTTTAATTTATAGATATTATAGAAAGGGGCTAGAAATATGGCTAAAAGTACAAAAAGTGTTAAAAAAGTAGAAGAAAAAGAATTAACAGGTGTTGTAGATATAAATGCAAACACAAGTGAAAAACCAATTCAAACTGAAAGTGATGAAGTTAAATTACTAAAAGCTCAAATAGAAGAAATGAAAAAGATGATGCAAGCAATGCAATTAAATCAATCTGTAGCACCTTCTCCAAGCATAGTAATTAAAGAAGATGAAAAAGAGGTTATGATTGGTTGTAGAATGTTACAAGGCATAGGTCTATCAACAGCTGATGGTTCAATAGTTATTAGATTAAGTTTTAATGAAGAACAACCTGTAACAATGAGAGAAATGAAATTATTGTTAAGAAGACCAAGTATAAAGAAACTATTAGAAGATGGCATTTGCTATTTCAAAGATGATAGCGATTATGAAATATTTGGCATAAAAGTTCATAAGGATTTATCTGATAATGCTATAATTTCTATGTTAGATACAACAAATATAAATGAAATAATTAGAGAACTAGATAAACTTACAGAAGATAAGAGAAATAGTTCTGTATTAAACTGTATAATATATAGAATGTGTGACATGATAAGAAAGAATAAATTACAATCATTAGACTATTATATTAGAACAGGATTAGAAAAATATTTTGATGTTGAATTTAACAGAGGAATAAACACTTTAAATCAATTAGACAACTTAAAACAATAGAGATATATGTAAGGGAGGTGGAAAAGTGGCAACAAGTTTTGAAGAAATTTATTGTTTAAATGCAGTAATAAAAAATGACCAGCGATTATATAATAAACCTACATATATGATTTATTCATTAAATTGGAAATATTTACAGCTAGCAATAGCTTTATTCCAATATGATTGTAGGAAGAATTTATATGACTTTGTTCCATTTTCTCTTACAAGTTATTCTTTTATAGGTGATGGTGTTAATAATATTTTTAAATTAGACCCAGCACCAGATTATACAATGGATACGAATTTTTATATTACAAAGCAATTAGACTGTGGAAAACCAGTTTTACAGGAAACTAGTTATACATGGGATAATATCAATAATACAATTATATTAGATGATGTCCCAGAAATTGGTTCTACAGTAACTATATATGCTTATGAAGTAGGACAATTTAATGAAGATTTAGACTTTGATGAAAAAAGAATTTTGGCTGAAGCAATGAATATATTCTATTTTGAAGAGTATATGACAAATTCTAAAGTATTAAATTTTGCTACTTATGGTGGTAGTATAAAAATGCACTCACAAGCTGAACAATTAAAAACTGTAACAGCTGCTTATCAAGCATCAAAAAGAGAGGTCGAGGGAGATATAAGTAAATATACTTATAAAACAGCACCATTCGGTCTTGGAGGATTGGGGGCGAGAACAACATGTTATTACCCTCTAATGTGTCACAGAAGACCAACTGTTTGCAAGAAATAAGAAGTATATTATATAATAATAGTTCAAGTGAAGCTGAGCAAGCAAATGATGCTATTAGTGAACTTACTAGTGAAACATTTTTTAATAGTACAGATTACAGAGTAGTATACAAAAATTTTGACTATACAACTGCTTATGATACTTGGATTTATGAAGGTAATGATGAAGATAAAATTGTTGGTTATAAATATATCCAATCATATCCTTATAATGAAGTAAAATTCAAGATAGGGGATTATGTACATTGGAATTTTAATCACAAAGAATTATCTACATGGTTAATTACTTCTTTAGATACTCAATATCTTTATAATGTAAAGGGCAGAATGTTACAATGTAATAATTCAATTAGGTGGACAGATAAAGATGGAGAGCTAAATTGTTATCCTTGTGTAATTGAAGATGCTATGACTTATACTAATTTTAAATGGGGAAATTCTGGCGTAGTTCAGAATGGTGGAGATATTGTAGTATTAGTACAGAGAAACCAATATACTTCACAAATTGCTATTAATGATAGGTTTTTATTTAATGAAGTTGGGTTTAGGGTAAAACAATTTTTTAATGAGTTAAACCCAAATTATATGGAAATTTATATGATGAAAGCACCAGAGTTATCAAATGATAACTTTGAAGATAATGTTGCTATAAATGAACTTCCAAGTCCACCAACTGTAGAAAACCAAGGTATAGTATTGACCCCAGAGGTTAAGAGAATAACATTAGGAGAAACAGTTGAATTTAGTATTTATAATTATATAAACTCAGTAGAGCAACCTGACACTTTTACAATTAGTGTCAAAAATGTTCCAACCTCATATTACAAACTTAATATAATTGATGGAAATAGATTTAGTATACAGAATTTACAACAATATAATTCTAATCCACTAACTTTAGAATGTGTTGATAATGAAACAGGGAATAAAATAGAAAGAATAATTTGGTTAGGAGGTAGTTGGTAATATGTTTTCACCTTGTGATGAACAGTCTTATAATAAGACAGCATATAATAATTATTTATTGTCGAGAGACTTACCTAAGCTAATAGTAGATTATTTATTTGATAATTCCCCAGAGTTCTGGAAACTATTGAAATATTCACAAAATCCATTTGGTCAAGCTGACTTAACAGCTGAAGAAAAGAAATCTATGATATGTAAATCTTCATTTAATACAGAAGAATATAATATATTATTCCAAAAATATACAGTAGATGCTATGATAAAAGCAAAATCACAAGTTAGAATATATGTAGATGAAGTTGTGTCATATGGAAGAACTAATGCTTTAGCAAGAGTAATATTCCAAATTATTGTAAATAATAATGAAATGATATTGCCAGATACACCATATTCAGAAGTGGATAAAAGAGATGTAGCTATTATGCAAACATTAGTAGATACATTAAATGGTGTAAAGTTAGACAAAACAATGTCACAAATGTTTATTAACGCAGAAGTAGATAGATACTCAGGGGCTAAACAAGTTAGTTATAATAATGACTATTCTGGCTTTCAATTATCAATGGGTGTTTGGATTTAATGAATATAAGTTATGAAAATATAATGAACTTGGCTTTTGATAAGCCTTTAGAGTTTAAAACTCTTTCTTTATATCCTGCAAAATTACCTTACTATTCTATCTTTTCATCCTCAGAGGAGTGTTTAGATGTTTCACGCTTAAATGAAAGAGATTTAAGGCTTATGAGATTGCCTTATTTGGAATATATATATGAAAAGTCATTGGTTGATGAAGATTTTAAAAATAGATGGAATATGTTAATATGTATATTAAGTATAGTTTTACAAGAACAATCTTTTGACATAATTAGAGAAGATGGAAGGTTATATTTGAAGGTTTATCAAAGGTCAAAAGACTATGAATTATTGAATAAGAAATATATAGACTTACAGAACAAAATTCTTTTAGAACATAACAATAAAAGAGATATAGACAAAACTAATTTATTAAATATATCTCAAGAGTTAGAGACTTTAAAAGAAGCGATGTATAATATTATCAAAATTGGTTCTGAAGACTTTGAAGAAATGAGAGAATTAATAATGTTACAGAATGATGTGAAACCACAACATTTTGATGCTGAAACTGAAAAATTATTATATGAAATGAAGGCAAAAATGAAAGAAGCTACTCATAAAACATCAAGTGGAACTAGTTTTGAAGATTTGATTGACATAGTTTCTTATTGTACTCATTTTACTGTTCAAGAATTAGAACAGATGACAATAAGAAGATTTAACAGATATTTGGATATTGCCCTATCCAAAGATGATTATTATATGTATAAGACATTAGAATTATCAGGGGCTATTAAGTTAAAGAGTGAATTACCACATTGGGTAAGACATTATGAGCCAAAAGGCAAATTTGATGATGTGCTTATGGATGGTGGAAAGTTCATGTCAAACTTAAATGAAGGAAAAATTTAGAAAAGGAGAGATAAAATATGGCTATAAATAAAGGTTTAGCATTAGTATCAGTTGCTGATGTTTTATTTTTCGACCCAGTAACAGATAAGTATATGGGTGAAGGTTTAGCGTTAACAAACTCTACATTAACTCAAGAAGTTCAAAGTATTGAACAAAGAGGTGGATATTTAAACGCATTACTATTCGATATTAAACACAGCAAAACAGTAACAGTAGAATTAGAAAGTGCAACTTTCAAAATGGAATATTTAGCATTTCAAACAGGTACACCTATTGTATCAGGTTTATCAGGAATTTACAAATTTGATGAATGTGTAACATTTACAAACGGTGTAGGTTCTGTAGAAGAAACACCATTAGGAAATGTATATGTTCGTATGCCAAACGGAACAGTTAAAACAGTAGTTCCAACAGAAAAATCAATAGATATAGGAATGGCAACATTTTCAGGACAATTACAAGTAGTATATCAATATAATGCTGAAGTAGATAAAATAACAATAGATACACAAACACAACCATTAACAGTAAAAGCTGTAATGAGAGTACATGTATTAAATCAAGATGGTAGAGAGGGATATATTGAATTAACAGTACCTAGATTAAAATTCAATGGTAGTATTACTTTAACATTAACATCAGATGCAGTATCAACATTTGGTATTGGTGGAACAGCACAAGAAGTAACAGATGACTGTGGAGAAAGTTATTATGTAGATGTTAAATATGTTTCTACAGAAGATAACACAAATACTCCTGTTCAAGCTATTGTAGCTTCACCAAATACTTATACATTCTCATTAGCAGGAACACATGCAGCTACAGCTAACATTATAGGTGTAAGAAGTTTACCATATTCAAATGTAACACTAGCAAATGCAGATGTAACATTTAATAGTGGTGATGATGGAAAAGTAAGTGTAACTGAAGATGGTCTAATTACAGGGGTAGCTGAGACAGAAGGTTCACCTGTAGCAATCACAGTAACTTATGAAGGGTTACAAGATACAATCAATGTAACAGTTGGTGCTTAAAAGTGTGTAAAGAATATCCTTTGTGTAAATATGCTTACTATGAAAAACAACCGAATAAATTAGTTGTATTAAAGTGTAGTAAAAATAATGGACTTTGTGCATATTCACGATATTGTTCTAGGCTTTTAAAAATTATCCATACAAGTGCTTACAAGAATTGTGCAATTAAAAATAAATAGTGAATAGCAAAGATTAGTTACTACTGGTCTTTGCTATTTTTTTTAGATTGACACAAAGGGGTGAAAGAAGTGAATATAGAGACAATAGCTGCATTAGCAACAATGATAGGAGATGGTATATTTATATTATTGATTGCTTTTTTGTATCTTTATGATAGAAGAAAGAGACAAAAAGAATATGAAGATGAAAGAGCCGCAAGAGATAAAGAATATCAAGATGTACAGAAAGCAAGAGAAGAAGAATATAAGCATCTTAATGAAAACTATAATAATATGATACAGGATATAATTCAGGGAATAACTTGTCATCATTTAACCCCAGAAGAAAGTAAGAATATTGCACAGGTAGAAAAGCAAATAAATGACATAATCAGACAAATTCTTAAAGAAGCTAATGCTTCTAGGGTAAGTATAGTAAAGTATCATAATGGAAATAAAGATATGACAGGTGTTTCCTTTTTAAAAATGAGTATGACGAACGAGGCTGTTAATATGGGAGTAGCACCGTTAATGCCAGATTTTCAAAACCAATTTCGCTCTCTATTGGCGTATTGGTGTCATGAAGTAGATACACAAGGTTTTTGTGTTATACCAGATAGAGAAGAGTTAATAGATGTAGATATTACAATGTATGAGTACTTGAAAGCACGCAATATAGAAGCAAAATATGGAAGAGCTTTAAGAAATACAAATAGAGATGTAGTTGGTTTTATATGTGTGGAGTATTTAAACAAGGATGATTTTGATTTAGAAGCAGTGAATAAATCTTTGAAGGATAATTATCAAAGGATAGAAACACTCATAGATTTAAACGGAGGTGTTAAAAATGAATTGCAATAGTAATACAGTACCTCTAATAGATAGCAACAATAATGTTTCTTGTGATAATGGTTGTACTCCAAAAAACATAAATGTAATATGTAGAAATATTATTATACCACAAGGGCAAGAAGTTTTAGGTGTCCAAAATGATAACAATTCTACATATAGAATTTTTGTTTTGCCCAAAGTTAATGAAGAAGGAACAGACCTATCAGACAAAACATTTTCAATAATAACTAAAAATGCCAACAAAGATGTAAATAAACTTACAGTTAGTAGTGATGATGTAACTATTACAGATAATTTTATAGAAATAAAGTGGGTTCCTACAGATATAGATTTAGCTTTAAGTGGAAATTTATATTTATCAATAGAAGCGAGTTCAGAAGATTATAGATGGGAAACTTTTACAGCTCGTTTTCAAATAATGCCTACTTTGTTAGATACCACTTATGAAATAGAGAAATACTTAAACCTGCAAGAAAAGTCCGTTATACCAGCCTCTTATGAGCAAGTAGTTTTGCCCGACTATGGTTATAACGGGCTTTCGCAAGTAAATGTGGCTGGTACTGAAGAGGTGGCTTTAACAATAGATGATGTTTTAAATGCTATTTCAGTAAGCAATGGAATTATTGATTATAGGGCAGAAAATTCCTTAACTTTAAGTGGAGAAGACCTACAAACAGAAGGGCTAACAAACCAAGAGATAGAAAATATATTAGGGGGTAGTACAAGATGGCAACGAAGAAATATTTAGATGATAATGGTCTTTTGTATTTTTGGCAAAAGATTAAGGACTTCCTACAACAAACATATCAACAAAGGGAATTAAAGACAGGAAGTTCAACAGAATATAAAGTATTAAGTGATAACAACTTGACTGATGCGTTAGTTGAAAAAATTAACAATGCAGGAGATAGTAGTTTTTCTGGAAATTATGATGATTTAACTAATAAGCCTTTAATTAACAATGTGGCGTTATCAGGTGGAAATAATTCATTAACAACATTAGGTATTCAACCAGCTGGTAATTATGCTACAGTAACACAATTAAACAATAAGGTGGATAAGCAAGAGGGATATGGTTTATCACAAAATGATTTTACAGATACTTTATTGAATAAATTAAATGGTATTGCAGCAGGGGCTGAAGTAAATGTTATCAATCAAATCAATGTAAATGGGTCAGCCGCTCAAGTTAGCAACAAGACAGTTAATCTTACAATACCAGAAAATACAAGTGATTTAACTAATGATAGTAACTTTGTAAGTCAAAGTGATATGAGTTCAGCAATTCAAAGTGCAGTAGCTGATAAAGTAACTAATACTCAAATGACTTCAGCAATTCAAACTGCAACACAAGATATGGCAACTCAAACATGGGTTAATAGCCAAATTGCGAACTTAAATAAAAAACAAATAGTAACTAGTACAGAAGAAATGACAGACCCAAATACTATTTACTTAATAGCTAATTCTGGTTCTGGAAACAACTCATATGATGAGTATATATTAGTTAATACTGGAACAGCAGAAGACCCAGTATATAAACCAGAAAAGATAGGTACAACAGATGTAGATTTAACAAACTATGTTCAAAATAGTGATTTAATAGCAATTACAAACCAAGAAATAGATACAATTATGGGAAGTTAATTATAGAATAGAGAGTGATGAAAATGAATTATTTAGATAACAACGGACTTCGTTATTTTTGGCAAAAACTTAAAGCTTTATTTAATAATAAGTTAGATAAAAGTCAGGGAAGTTCAAATGGTAATAAACAATTAACAACTGACGGTTCTGGCAATATTATTGCTGAAAATAAGCCACAAATAAACGGAGTTACATTAACAGGAAATAAGACTTCCGCCGAACTAAATATTCAGCAAACCTATACAGCAAGTGATATAGATTTTAGTGATGGACAATCATTGCAAGATAAATATAATAATGGTAGCCTGGGTGGAGAAGTTGTAATAAAAACTAATAAAAAAAATCTTAACCTTATGGTTCAACCTAATATGATATATGAGTTAGGATTAAATTACAAAATAGGAAACAATTCTTTGTCAATATATTATTGTGGCTCAAAACTAAGAAATGGTATAGATTATAATGAATATCAAGACAATCCAGAAAGTGATATTAGTTCTTCTATACAATTTACAGAAATTGTTGGAGATATGGATATGTCAGATGTGTCTGGTTTTGATACTGATTTTGTAGAATATCTTGAAATAATAGTGGTAGGTGATTATGGCGATGTCGATAGCAATTAAGAATATATTACAAGCATTAAAGAATTTATCTAGTAGAATAGATGAAATTCCAAACCCTTATCCAGTTGGGGCTATTTATCTATCTTTAACAAATGACGACCCAGCAGACTTATTTGGTGGTGTATGGGAAAAAATAGAGGGTAGGTTTCTATTGGCTTCTAGTAGCACTTATACACTAAATTCACAAGGAGGAGAAGCAACTCATGTCCTTACTACGAATGAAATGCCTTCACATAGTCATACATTTTCAGGCACAGCTCACACACATACACTAAACAGTCATACTCATAGTTTTAGTGCTACAACTTCAAATAGAGGGGCTCATACGCATACAGGTAGATATTTAGGAATGAATGTATCTTCAGGTGGTGTGGGCTCTTACTTATTAAGAAGAATATCAGATGATGATAGTTATCAAGGAACTTCCCAAATAACTAATTCAGCAGGAAATCATACTCATACTGTTTCAGGTACAACTGGTGGAAGTAGTGCTAATACTAGTAGCACAACAGCAGGTGGTTCTATTAGTTCAACTGGTGGTAGTGCTGCACATAATAATATGCCACCATACTTAGCAGTTAATATGTGGCAGAGAATAGAATAATAGAATATGGAGATGATAATATGGAAGGATTAGCAATAGCTGTAATAGTAATAGTCGTAATAGCTGTTATAGCATTTTTAGGGTTTAAATTATATAGTAATATTAAGTTAAAAGGATTAAGACAAACAGCAATAGATTTAATTGTAAAAGCTGAAGAAGCTTTTGAAAAAGGAATGAATGATGAAAAGTTCAATTCTGTTTTAGAAGGAATATTAGCAGTTATTCCTAGTTATTTAAAATTCTTCATAAACGAAGATACAATAAAAAGTTTTATACAAAATGTATTTGATAGTATAAAAGCAGCTTTAGATGTTCAGGCTAAATTACCTGAAAATACAGAAAACAGTAATGAATAGGAGTGATTTTATGGAAGATAAAATAGTATTAAATGAAGAAGAGCAATTTGAAATGACAACAGAAATGGAAGAAGAATTTACCAACGGAAAGGGTGAAGTAAATGAGTAATTCAAGTTTAATAACAGCAACATATAAAGCACATAGCAATAACTATTCAGTAGGAAGAAGCGGAAGAAAGATAGAAAAAGTCACAATACATCACATGGCAGGAGTTTTAACAGCAAAACAATGTGGCTCAATATTCCAAAATGGAAGCAGAAGTGCTTCAAGTAATTATGGAATAGGTAAAAATGGTGAAATAGCATTATTTGTTGATGAGGCAAATACTTCTTATGCAGATGCAAACTGGGACAGTAACTGTAAGTCAGTAACAATAGAATGTTCTAACAACAAAACTGGTGGTGACTGGACAGTAAGTGATACAGTTTTAAATTCGTTAATCAATTTAATAGCAGATATATTTAAAAGAAATGGAATAAAAAAAGCCATAAAAGGCGAAACGATTACTTGGCATAGTATGTATTCAGCAACTGCATGTCCAGGTAATTATTTAAGAAGTAAAATGGATTATATAGTAGAAGAAGTAAATAAAAAACTAGGAAATTCTACAAGTAATAGTACATCAACTGATAAAAAAGAAGAAACAAAACATAAAATTGATGTAGATGGTTTATGGGGTACAGATACAACTAAAAAGGCACAAGAAGTATTTAAAACAACAGTTGATGGAGAAGTAACTGACCAAAGAAAAGAATATGAAGCTAAAAACCCAGGTTTAATTTCTTTTGAATGGTTAAGTGAACCAAGTAGTTATGGTTCAGAGTTAATAAGAGCAATACAAAAGAAAGTTGGGGCTAATGTTGATGGTTGGATAGGTACAGAAACAATTAAGAAAATGCAAAAATGGTTAGGTACTATACAAGATGGTTATGTATCAAGTCCATCACCTATGGTTAAAGCTTTCCAAAAATGGTTAAATAAACAATAAGATATAATAAAGACGAGAAACGAGGTGTTAAAATAGTGAAAAATTATGTATGTAGAACAGTAACAGAACTACCAGGATATATGCAGGCACAAGTTAGAGTTCAAGATAATACAACAATACATGCAGGGGAAATATATGTTGCAGATACTTTGGATAATGGTTTACATTATGGAAACTTTACATACTATATTCCAGAGATTATTTCTGATGTGGAAACACAAGACCCAGTAATTGTATTAGATGGTTCTTTTGAAGTGTTAGAAGATGGAAGAAGACCTAAAGGTCAACCAGATTATACACAATACATATATCAACCAGATGAAATTCTTACTGCAATTAGGATAGATACAAATATAAAACTAGAGTTAGGTTTAGATTGTATTTCTAACCCAGAAGAAGTTGTAGCTGGAGGATATTTAATCCCTGTAAATTCAAGTACAGAGTTAGAATTTGTGACTTCTTTAACTGACCAATCTGTAAAAGTATATTTTGTTGTTGAAGCAGTAAAATATTTTAGATTAGGTGGACAATTTGGTTCAGATTTTACTACTACAGCAGTAGTGAGAGCAAAGAAAACTGATATTGTAGGAGACCCTGCTATTACCTCTGTAACAGCAACAGTAGAAGAAGGATTACAAGTTGGAAATGAAAATGTAGCAAGCGGTGCTACAGTAGCAACATTAGCTACAGTAGGTGGAACAGAACCATATACATATGCTTTGAATGAAGATAGCGTAAATGGTGCTGATAATGCAAGTTTTGTTATAAGCAATAATCTTATTCAGGTAGGAACAAATGCTTTAACAGAAGCTAAAAACTATTTAGTTTCATTTAAGGTAACTGATAGTGTAGGTAAAGAAAAGACAGGTAATGCGATAATCCCAGTTGAAGCTGCACCTGCACCTGAAATTACAAATGTTTCAGTAGTACCTAATGGAACAGTAACAGTTCCAGCTAGTGTAGGAACAATAGTGGCAGGAGTAACTGTAACAGGTGGAACAGAACCTTATGTTTATAGTTTGCCAGCAGGAACTCAAGACAATGATTTAATGACAATGGATGGTAATGAAGTTAAGGTAGGACAACAACTAACTGAATTAAGAAATTATAATATAAGAGTTAATGTAACAGACGCAAATCAAAAGACTGGATTTGGTACAGCAACTATTCATACTGATAGTGCTGCTATTACTGACATTACAGCAGATATAACTTCTGATTTACAAGAAGGTAATGCCAATGTAGCAAGTGGTGCAACTATAGCAACATTAACAGCTGTTGGAGGAAATGCACCATATACTTATAGCTTAAGTGAAACTGGTTCTAATGCAGACAATGGAAGCTTTACAATAGATGGAAATTTATTAAAAGTTGGAAGTGCTGCATTAACAATGAAAACTTATAATGTAGCTGTTGAAGCAACAGATACTTATGGTAAAACTTTCGACAAAGATTTAAGTATAGTAGTAGGCACATTACCTATTACAGCTTTAAATGTTCAAGTTGTGGAAGGGCTACAAGAAGGAAATGAGAATGTAGCGACTGGTGCAACTGTAGCTAGTATGTCTACAACAGGAGGTGTAGCACCATATACATATAGCTTTAATGAAGACCCAACTGATGGGGCTAACAATAGTTCATTTGTTATTAGTGATGCAAACTTAAATGTTGGTGACACAGCTCTAGTAACAGGTAATTATTTAGTATCATTAAAAGTAACTGATAAGAATGGTACTACATCAACAGCTAATAGCACAATAGCTGTAGCAGAAGCTAGCACATAGAAATAAAACAATTATAGAAACTACAACGACAGGTTGTTTATAGACGGTTTAAAACCATACTTTAAGAAAGAGTAGTTTTTACTATTCTTTCTTATTTTTTTACTAAAAATAATAGAAAGGGTGATATTATGGAAAAAGTAGATATTAAATTATCAAAAAGTAAAAAAAATACAGTTAAAATAGGGGATGTAGACATAAAAGTAGACAAGTATATATCATTAAAAAAATATGAAATTATACTTGAAGATATTAAAACTAATGTATTCTATAATAGTGAAGTCCAAAATAAAGCACATATGACAGACCTAAGATTTGTTAGGGATATAGTAGAACTTTGTACTAATATCAATATTGACAATTTAAAAGGTGAAGATTTTATGTGTCCTGAGTTATGTGAAGCTTTAGCAGAGGGAATAGAAAACTATTATGATATAAGAGATTATATAAGCAAAGAATATGATAGATTTATTATGGAAAATTGTTTTGGTGTATTGGCAAACAAACTACCAACCACAACTGATATGGAAGCTAGTATGGATAGATTAAGTGAGACTATAAACAATTTACCAAATGATAAGCTAGAGTTGATAGCTAAAGGAATTGTATGGAATAATATGCCTGCTTTGGGTAATGTAGCAGCACCAGCTGGACATCAACCATTATTAGCGGAGGCTTAATATGGCAATTAGAACGGACGATGATTTAGAAAAAGTATTTACTCCTATAACAAACAAAGTAGTAGAAAATATGGCAAAAAGGATAGATAAACTATTAACTCAACATATAAATACAGACACATATGGGATAAATAAAAATGTTACTGGTACCCCACCAATTAACCTTTATTATTTAGGTGGAGATGGAACTGCTAATAGTGGTACGCCTAGTTATGAATTTAGAGATTTTGCATGGAGTAAGAAAGTAAGTCAGGGAATTTTTTCATTGTTCTTTGATAGTGGAAGAATGTCCCCACCAAGTCAGTCTGAACCTTTTTTACATGGTAATATTTATGCAGGTGAAGATAGAAGAGCACAGTTAGCTGAGATTTTAAATGTATCAGGAGAAGCCCCTCACGGAGATTTTGATAGTGGAAAAAAGAGACAACCTTTTTGGGATAACTTTTTAGATGATTTAAACTTAAAAATTGGTGGTTGGTTATATACAGAATTTAATAATCAAGGATTAAAAATTCCAGCCTTAAAAATATTTAAAGGTGGAATGTAATTATAGACTTCCTTAATATTAACAATAGAAAGGAAGGTGGAAACAAACATGGCAAGTAAGTTTGAAATTTTACTTCAAGCCAGACTAGATAAGACTAATTCTGATGCACAAATAAGACAGGACATAAAGTCTTTAGAGAAAAATCTATCTTTAAATTTAGATTTAAAGGCTGATAGTAAATCTGCCACACAGATAAAAAATGCAATATCTGGAGTTGGGGATGCGGCAAAAAAGGCACAAGAACATACTCAAGGTTTAGATGATATTGTTGGAAAATTTAGTACTTGGCAAATTGTCGGAGATGTAATTCATGGTGTAAAAGATGCAATAATAGATATGGTAGACCAAGTATTTGAGTTAGATGCGTCACTTACAGAACTTGATAAGGTAACAGATTTAACATCAAGTGGATTAGAACAGCTAGCAGATGATGCGTTTGCAGTAGGGGAACAAATTGGTGCTACAGGTAAAGATGTAATTGATGCTACTACTATATTTGCTCAGGCTGGATATGAGGCACAAGAAGCATTAGACTTAGGAGAACAAGCTATAATGTTAATGAATGTATCAGAAGCTGGTGCTACAGCCGCAGATAGTGCGAGTACATTGATAGCCGCTATGAAAGCATTTGGATTAGAGGCAGAGGATAGTAACCATATAGTTGATGCTCTTAATGAAGTATCAAATAAATATGCAGTAAGTGTTAATGATTTATCTACTGCAATTAGTAAGTCATCTGCATCTATGGCAACGGGTAATAATACATTAGAAGAAACTTTCGGTTTAGTAACTGCTGGTGTTGAAATCTTGAGAGAACCTGGTAGGGTAGCAAACGGATTGTCTACTATTACAGCTAGATTAACCGCAAAAAATGATGAATATATTAAATCTATAACTAAGGGTCAGGGTGTAATTGATGAACAAACAGGAGAGTTGCGTTCTACTTATGATATTTTAAAAGATTTATCAGAAGCGTGGGAAGGATTAACTTCTGTTGAGCAACAAGAGCTAGCAGAAACGGTAGCAGGTAAAACGCAAAGGTCATTATTTACAGCTATTATGACCAACTTTGAAAGTGCTGTGGGGGCAACAGAAGCAGCTCTAAATTCTGAAGGAAGTGCAATGGAAGAAAACACAAAGAGAATGGATAGCCTTGAGGGAAGAACCAAACAACTACAAAGTGCATGGCAAGATTTTGCAAGGAATACTATAAATAGTGAGGCTGTAAAAAGTATAATTTCATTGGGAACACAAATATTGAAGCTCGCAGATACTAATATAGGAAGATTTATTGTTATGTTGACAAGTGCAAAACTAGCTCTTAGTCTATTAAACAAGGCTTTTAAAGATTTTAATATATTAAAAAATATTACTAACATATTTAAGGGCTTTAGAGAGGAAATGGCTTTACAGGCAGCTTTAGCCCCTAAAGCAGCAGCAGGAATTAGTACTTTTAGTGCTGCTACAGCAGCAGCGAAGGTTACAGTTCAGAGTTTAACAAAGGCTCTGTTAGCAAATCCATTATTTTGGGTGGCACTAGGTGGAATTGCCTTAATAGCAGTTTTTGACTGGCTCAATAAGTTAGTGCCTAAGATGGAAGATTTAGAGCAGGCTACTGAAGATAGTACTCAGGCATTTAATGAGGCTCATTCTGAAACTGAAGATTATAAGACCCAGTTAGAAGATATAAATGAGCAAATTAAGAGTATTCAGTCTAAGGGGACATTAAGTATAACCGATAAAGAAGACCTAGAAAATTTAGAGGAACAGAAAAAAGGATTAGAAGCTAATTTAGAGCTTGCTGAAAAAATAGAAGCAAGCAGAAAAAAGGCTATGCAATATGATATAGTAGAGCAAATGAATTATTATAGTAATAATCCATCAGATTATTTTACTGTAGACGAAGATGAAAAAGCTATAGAGGACGCAAAAAAAATATTAAAAGATTTTGGAAATGCTGTTGCAGACCAATTAGGTGATAATAGAGAAAATATAAATTATGAGACACAAGATATGATGGCTGCATATAGAGCGTTAGGTGATGAAATAAGTAACTTAGAGGACAAAATTAACAATAATGAAATAGATACTGATAAATATGAAGAGACACAAGAAAAATTAACAGAGATGAAGAATGTTTATTCCGATTTGGAGGGATATTTATTAACTAATACCGAGAAATTATCTGAATGGTATGAAACCCTAGAAGATGGTGACGAAACTACAGAAGCAACTAGGAAACAAATTGAAGGGCTATTAGTTAATTTAGAAAATATATTTGATATAGATTTAATAGATAGGACTGAAGAAACAGCAGATGCAGTTGAAGAAAGTCAAAATTCTATACAAGAAAATGTATCAAAAACTGTTACAGAATATACTAACCTGAGTGAAAGTATAGATGAGTTGCAAAAGTCTTATGATACATTGACTAATGTAGTAGATGAATATAATCAGAATGGTTATTTATCTATTGATACTTTACAATCTCTTTTAAGTTTAAGTGATGATTATCTTGCAATGTTATCATTTGAAAATGGTCAGTTAACTCTAAACACACAAGCCTTAGATGCAAAGACAAACGCATTGATAGCAGCAAGAGTAGAGCAATTACAAGCAGCTGCTGTTGCTGATATATATGCTTTAGCAGAGGGAAATACTGAAAATATGTCAGAACTTGCTAAAACGGCTATTGAGGGTGTAGGTACTGGTGCTACTAATATGAAAACAGATATGGAAAATGCTATACCTACAATAGGAAAATTTACTCAGGCATTACTTCAAGCAAAGGCGGCTGCTGGCGAAGATACTGATGTTGATAACTTTGAAGAAAAAGCGGATGCTATCATAAATTCTTATAAAGATGTTTATAATAATATTACGAAGTTAGGAAGCGGTAGTTACTATTCTGGTGGCAAAGAAAATGATAGAAATCATAGTTACTCTGGTGCCTCTAATGGTTCATCAAGTAAATCTTCAGCTGATACTTACAAAGCAGAGATAAATACTTTGTATAAATATGAAAATGCTTTAGATAATGCAAAAGATGCTGTAGACAGACTAAATGACGCCTTAGATAACACAGATAATTTTGAAGAGCAAGAAAAGATATTAAAACAACTAATAGATGCAACAAATGATGAAATAGATGCAACAGAAGATTTAAAAGATGCCCAAGTAGACCAAATAAACGATTATATAAGACAGTTAAAGAAATATGGGTTCCAAATCAATTATAATTCTAAAACTAATGAATTGTATATCAAAAATATGAATAGACTTGGAAAATATACAGGTGATACAGCAAAGAAACTAGAAGAAATGATAGAAGAAATTCAGGACTTAAATGATGATAATAGAGACCTAGATAGTTCTATCAGAGATTTAACAGGAGATATACAAGACTTCAATGAACAACTAGACGAATTACCTACAGAGAAACTTGAAAAATTCCATGATTTACTTGAAGAATTTCAGCAAAGTAGACTAGACCAGATACAAAATGAAATAGATGATATACAACATGATATGGATAATGACCCGAGATTACAAGCTTTAGAAGAACAAATTGAAGCATTAGAGAAACAAAATGATGAATTAGACAACCAAAAAGACTTAGAGGAAAAACTTCTTGCAGTAGAAGAAGCAAAAATAAAATTACAAAATGCTCAGAATGAAAAGAATATCCAAGTGTATAGGGAAGGTCAGGGATGGGTAAAATAGATGCCCAATAATATAGTAATATATTGTATAATAAGTAACTATATCGGTTAAAGGCTAGAGATAGTTAAGACCGAGGTAAGATTAACATAGGTGATAAGATAATGAAAAGTAAATATGAATATAATGATGTAAGAGAATGTTTTCAAAAGATTGTATAAATAATAAAATATTTTTATTAGAAATATCTTATAGAGAATTTGAAAACATTGAGATAATAATAGAAACTATGTTAAAAACCGTAGAGACTACAGGAAGTTAGTAGTAATACTAATTTTGAAGTTACTCCCCTTTTTTTAAAGGGTGAATATATAGTCCGAACTCACACTATAATCTAGTAAAAGAAATGTGAGAATTAGCCAGAAATGACTAATCGCCATATAATATGGTCAGTATCAATAATAAATATTGAGAAAGTAACAGAATGATGGGAAGCTGACCCAGATGCTATTGCAGATGCTCAAGAAGAATTGGAACAAGCACAAGAGGACTTAAATGATAAATTAAAAGATGACCAATTGCAAGCTTTAGAAGATGAAAAAGAAGCTATAGAAAAAAGTTATCAAGATAGAATAGATGCTTTAGAGAAGTTTTTGGATGAACAAGAATATTTAATAGATAAAGCAAATAGAGAAGGAATACAATCATTTGATGAGCTTAGAGAAGCATTAGAAAAATATGGATTAGATAGTAAAGAATACTTAGGACAAGCTACAGAATGGTTAAATAATTATAATAAAGAGCTAGATAAATTAAGGGAAAATCTTGACGACTTAGGAGTTAGTGGTGGTTTACAAGATGGACTAATATATAGTTCAGGGATGCAAGATAGAATAGATGCAGCATTAAGTAATACGCCTGAAGTAGATACTTCTTTACTAACTTCAAGAGCAATAAATGCTAATACTGTTGGTGCAACACAAAATAGTACAATTTATATAAATTCTATTGAATTACCAAATGTACAAAATGCAAATGATTTCGTAGAGGCATTAAAGGATTTACCTAGACTAGCTAGTTCACAATCAACATTAAGAACATAGAAAGGAGAGAGATGAAATGACTGACAATAGAGAAGCTTTAGACAATATTTTGAAGGCTATAAATAATATTGTTGAGCCTACTGTGAGAAAACTAAAGTATGACAAGACATTCAGAGGTAAGGTTATGAGTGTTTTGGAAAATGGTAGATATGAGATACAGGTCAATGGTGCAAGTTATACTTTGCCTTATAGTGAAACATTAGAAGTCAATGATGTAGTAAGAGTAAGAGTACCATTAAATAATTTTTCAGATGCTTATATCGAACCAACTGGTTCTTCTGGTGGGTCAAGTGGTGGAACAACTGATTATGATGAATTGATAAACAGACCTTATTTAAACACCAATAATTCTTCATCTCTTACTGTAAATAGTTCAGAGTTACTTCAAAACACAATATCTTTACATAGAATATCAAAAACAGGAAAATATAGTGACTTGATAGGTACTCCTTCATTAGACTTTATTCCTAATTCTCAATTAGGAGTAGCGGGGGGAGTAGCTTCGCTAGATACTAATGGAGTTTTAGATAGTGGACAATTACCATCTGGTGTTGTTATAGATACTAGCTATGTACATACAGATAACAACTTTACTACTACTCTATTAAATAAATTAAATGGGATAGAAGATAACGCTGAAGTTAATATAATAGAAAGTGTAGCTGTGAATAATAGCACACTTCCTATTTCAAATAAAAGAGTTAATATAACAGTTCCTACACAACTAAGTGATTTAGAGAATGACTTATCTTTTGCTACACAGAATTATGTAGACATATCAGTTCAAGGAGTAGAAAATCAAATACCAACGCAAACAAGTCAGCTACAGAATAATGGAGAGGGAACAAGTCCATTTTTAACTAGCATACCTGTTGCAAGTACTACAACTTTAGGTGGAATAAAGGTAGGGGACAATCTTAGTATAGAGGCTGATGGTACTTTAAATGCTGTAGGTGGCGGCTCAGGAGGCACAAGTAATTATAATGATTTGACTAATAAACCTATTTTAAGTACAAATAGTAGTTCTTCATTGCCAGAAAATGGTGCTGAAACTATTATGGGGACAATTTTATTACATAAAATTTCTAAAACAGGTAGTTATTCAGACCTTAATGATATACCTTCAGGAATTGTTATAGATAATAATTATGTACACACAGATAATAATTTTACAGATACACTCTTAACTAAATTAAATGGAATTGAGAATGGGGCACAAGTAAATATAATAGATAGTATAACGGTAAATGGAACTCAAGCACCTATCAATAATAAAACTGTTGCTTTAAATGTGCCTACAAAAACAAGTGATTTAACTAATGATGGTAGTACAGGAACTCCATTTATTAGTGAACTTCCTGTTGCTAGTAATACTACATTGGGTGCTATTAAAGTAGGAAATAATTTAACTATTGCGGCTGATGGTACCCTAAGTGCTTTAGGTGGTGGAACAGATAGTCTCCCTGTAGGTGTAAGTATGGAATGGTATACGAGTACTCCGCCTACTAATTGGTTAATATGTGATGGTTCAATGTTAGATATATCAGAATATCCAGAATTGTTTGCTGTTTTAGGAACCACATTTGGTGGAGATGGAACAACAGATTTTGCATTGCCAGATAGGAGAGGAAGGTTTGGCGTAGGTTATAGTAGTACTGATACGGATTTTGCAAAAATAGGTCGAGTAGGTGGAAGTAAAGAGCATACACTAACAGTAAGTGAGTTAGCAACACATACTCATATTCAAAATGCTCATACACATACACAAAGTGCTCACACACATACACTAAACAGTCATACTCATAGTTTTAGTGCTACAACTTCAAATAGAGGGGCTCATACGCATACAGGTAGATATTTAGGAATGAATGTATCTTCAGGTGGTGTGGGCTCTTACTTATTAAGAAGAATATCAGATGATGATAGTTATCAAGGAACTTCCCAAATAACTAATTCAGCAGGAAATCATACTCATACTGTTTCAGGGACAACAGGTGGTGCTTCTGGAAATACAAGTAGTACAACAGCTACAAACAATTCGACAACAGCAACAAACCAAAATACAGGAGATAGTGAACCTTTTAGCATACTAAATCCTTATTTTGTAGTTAATTATATAATAAAAGCTAAATAAAGAAAGGAGAAATAAGAATGGAAGATAATCAATTAACTCAGCCTATATTAAATCCAATTAGTGCATTTGATGCTACTCAACAGTATACTTTTACATTTGTAGTAATTGGTGGAAATCAGGTTGTGGCTAATATGCTAACTATTAACGACAACTCTGATGGGTCACAAGTATATCAGGCAACTCAAAGTACAATGAGATTAGAACATGTTTTGCCAGCTAATACACTAGAGAATGGGCATTATTATAGTGTGACAGTTCAAACAATAGATAATGCAGAACAATTAAGTGAAGCTAGTGTGGCTGTTCCATTTTATTGTTACAGCACTCCTTCTTTAACTATAAGTAACATGCCTTCATCTGGTACTATAAACAATAATAGCTATACCTTTCAAGGTGCTTATAGTCAAAGTGAAGGTGAAGCCTTAAATAGCTATCAGTTTACTTTATATAATAATAATAGAGAAGTAATAAGTCAAACTCCTCTAATATATTATAGTAGCGATAGTAGCTTGCAATATACATTTACAGGTATGAGCAGTAACACATCATATTTTATTGAGCTTTCAGGTCAAACTGTAAATGGAACTCAAATTACTTCAGGTGTCTTATCTTTTAATGTAAATTATTCTTCTTCAGCATCATTCGCAATCTGTGACTTAGTTAATGATTGTGAAAATGGATATATACAAATATCTTCAAATGTGGTGGCTATTCAGGGTAATTCAAATCCTGAACCACCTATTTATATAGATGACAAAGAAGTAGATTTAAGGGAAGATGGAAGCTATGTAAATTGGGATAGTGGATTTAATATACAAAATGACTTTACGATGAGAGTATGGGGTAGAGATTTTAATCCCTATGAAGACATAATAAATATGTCAAATAATCAAGATAGTGATGAAGACCCAAATAGAATAAACATGAAATGGATGTTAGGAGATATAGATAAAGAACTACCAGAATATACAAATGGTCAAGGTAGCTTTATAAATATTCAAAATAGTCAATCTGGAAATATCGAAAATTTAGAACTATATGGAATTACAATACAAGAGGCAGGAACGCCATCTGTTAACTCTCCAAAGCAACTATATTCATTAGGTGATATAAAAAATTTAATAAATGTAGAAAACTTCAATATTACATATTCTCAACAATATTCTCAAGATACTAACACACAATTTATTTTAAAACCTAATTACACTTATACTTTATCATTTGATTATTTAATTAACAATGCAACTACAGATTTATATTATAGTATAGGATATGGTACTACAAGCTATACTACAGATATAGCTACACAAATACAATATGATACTCAGATTGAAGGAAGAAACTATTATACATTTACTGTACCAGCAAATATCCCTGAAAACAATTACTTATGGATTAAATTTGGGCAAACAATAATTTTAGCAGATATAGACATAGATATTTCTAATGTCCAGTTAGAAAAAGGTATATATAATACAGATTATCAGGCACCTGACATATATAATATCTATCCTACCATCACAAAGAAAAATGTATTTAATAATGACAATGTACTATATTTAAAAAATAATAATACATCTTATACTGCCATTCAAAATGGATATAATATAGTTCCTACTCAAACTACAGGTGAGGCTTATCTTGCAATAGGATATAGTAATTTTTTAGAAGAGGGAAATTCGTATGCTATATCTTTAAATTATTTAGGACAGTTTAGTGAGATAAAATTATATACTATACAAAAAAATACTCAACAAGAAGTAGGAGAGATTTCATTAACTAATAATAGTTTTATTGCCCCAAGTAATATATACGATATAGAAATAAGATTATATATAGATAATACTATAGATACTAACTATGCTCAGGTTTGGAACATTCAGTTAGAAGCAAATACTACTGTTACTACATATGAGATATATGAAGAACAAAAAGTGGATATTTCCTTAAATTCTCCTGTTTATGGGATGACAAGTTATAGAGATTTAATATGTTTAAAAAGTCCAAACTTATTAAATCCTAATAACCAAAGTGCAAATCTTACAGCAAATAGAGAATATTATTTTTCTCAAAATGAAACCACTCCATATTATCTTTGGTTTTATAATGAGGATAATGTTTTAATAACTTTTGTAAATGAAAGTGGGGAAAGTACAAACCATTTAATGGGTACAAAATTTTCTTTTATTTCCCCAGCTAATACAGTCAAAATGATAATTACAAAAAGTGAAAATAGCGAGGCTAATGATGTCACTAGTGAAGAAATTATAGCTAATGGAATAAGTATAATTGAAGGAAATGTAGAAAAACCTTATTATCCATATGTTATCGAACCTTCAATTATTAGATATTTCGATTTTAAAACCTTGACAGCAGATGATACATGGTTTATAGGAAGTGCACCAAATCAAAATAGCACACTATATTTTGCTATGAATTATAATCAACAAGGCTTATTTTCACATGAAATTAATTGTATGTGTGACAAATTACCATCTTATATGGCAAACTACTTATGGGATAATGACGAGGAAGGAATTGCTCAATCTCAAAGTCAAATTATTGTAAGAGTATCTAAAAGTACGGTTAGTGATTTGAATACCTTTAAAAATTATTTAACCACTTCTAATATTAGTGGAATATTTAGGAAATCTGTTCCTACTGTAGAGGCTTTATCATCTAGTATATCTACTTCATTATCTAATTTGGTTAGTAATAATCCAATAACAAATATTTTTTATAATAATATAGGAAGTGGTAATATATTTCTAAAATATATAAGTAGTTATAGTGTACAAGAAACACAAAATGCGTATGTTATTTTAAGATGTTATAATAATAATGACTTACCATATATTATTACAAGTAATTATATTGACATTCCTTCAGATACCGACAAAGTGTTTATTTGGGTAAGAAGAGTAAATAATATATTTGATTTAAGAATTGAAAACTTAGGAGATTATAGTGAGGGCGGTGGAGGAGATGATACTACAGACCCAGTTGTTACAATAGAGGCTGACCCTATTATTACTTCTAATTCAATTACAATTACTGCAAATGCAATAGATGATACAGGATTAAGAACAATTAGATTTAGTAAGAATAATGGCTCGACATGGGATGAAGAAAGAGCTATAGATGGTTTAAGTGTAACAGAAGAATATACATTTGCAGATTTAACAGCTGATACTCAATATGCAATTAGAGTGGAAGCGATAGATTTAAGTGGAAATATTGGCGGAATAAGTGAGCAATTAACAACCGCCGCTAGTTAGGAAAGGGGCTAAGAAGATATGATATTTTTAGGATATAACTTTTTGCAGGACAGGTATTCTTGGCAGCCTGTTCCTACAGATTTAACAAATATAAATAATATAACAATAGAGAATGGTATTTATGACCATTTTAATATAACAAAAGATACTACATTTCCTTATATAACAACCATTCCAGGAGATTGGGATTTGTCAACTCAATTAGATGCAGATTTTAATGGAAATCTTAACGCTGGTAATATAGATTATGTAATTAGTCAAATTAGTAGTATAAGAGTAAAGAGAAGAATAAAAGGTACTTTTGATTGGTATACTCTTGATGAGATACCTATTAACACTATTGAGGATGTTGATTTTGTGAGATATGATTATATTGCACAAAATGGAATAGAATATGAATATGCTATTGTTCCAGTAATAGGGAACATAGAAGGAGAATACTCTATAAACTCTATTATGTCAGAATTTTATGGTGTGTTTATAACAGATAATTCTTCAATTTATAAATTTAAACCTAATGTTAGTTATTCAGCTACAGAAAGGACAAATCAAACAGCAATTTATGAACCTTATGGAAGTAAATATCCTATTATAATTTCTAACGGTTTATTAAGTTATGATAAGGGAAATGTAACAGGGGATATATTAGTTTTTGACAATAATGAAAATTTAGACAGAATGGAAACAGTAAACAGACTTAATGCTATAAAGAATTTTTTAGGAACAACACACGGAAAAATTTTAAAAGATTTTAATGGTAATATCTGGTTAGTAGCAATTAACGATAATATTCCATTAACCTATTATTCTGAAGTAGGAATGGGTTTTGCAGCCGTTAGCTTTAATTGGACAGAGATTGGAGATGCAAGTAGTGGGCAAGACCTATATGACAATGACTTAATTTATTCTAATAGTTAAAAGAGAGGGGAAGTGATATAATGGCAGTAATTCCAACACAAACAGATATGGAATTAATTCAATTAAGAAATAGGAATATAAAAATAAAAATTGAATTATTAAATTTTCAAATGCAAACAGTTAGTTCAATAGAAGGACTAGCAACAGATGGAAGTGTAAGTATAGATGCTACAGCTGACATTAGAAGAACTTGCTCTCTAACTTTAGAGATAAAGGATAAAAATTTCCAAATTTCTGAGGGTAGTGAAATATGGATAGACAAGTATATTAAGGTATATGCAGGTAGTGATAATCCCAGAACTGGGGAAACTACATGGTGGAATTTGGGAATTTTTTTAATAAATAATCCAAGTAGAGTATATAGTTCAGTTAACAACACACTTACATTTGAAGGACTAGACTTAATGGCAAAATTAACCAGCAGAAGAAATGGACAACTACAAGGTGCAGCTACAGTAGTGCCAACAGGAAGTAGCATAGCAAATGTTGTTAGAAGCACTATTACTGAATTAGGTGGATTTACTAATTATGTTATAGAGGATGCAGGTTATGTAACACCTTATGAGATAAAAAAAGATATGGGGTCTACTATTTATGATTTATTAGTAGAATTAAGAGACTTATATTCTGATTGGGAAATGTTTTTTGATACTGATGGAGTATTTCATTGGCAACAAATCCCAGATGGTGTAAATAGTCCAGTTATTTTAAATTTTAATGATTTAAGACAATCTATAATTATTAGTGACCAAGTAGATGTAAATTTTGAAAATGTGAAGAACAATATTATTGTTTATGGTAGAGTATTAGATACAGGAGAGCAAATACAAGCTTATATTTCTGATATAATTGAAGATAGTCCTTTTAATATTAACAAGATAGGAAATATTACTTATATTGTAAATGACGAGAATATATATAGTAATGCACTAGCACTTCAAAGAGCAGATTATGAACTTTATTTACATTCTAGGCTTAATGATAGTATTGTATTAGAAACGATACCAATATATTGGATAAATGATGTAAATGTTAAAATTGCATATTCTAATCCTGCCATAGGAATTGATGGAGAATATTTGATAAAAACACTAGAAATTCCTTTAACATTAGGGAATAATATGACTATAAATGCTATGAAAATATATCCTGAAAGTACAGCACTAGGTGGTATGACAGATGAACAAAGAGCTGTATATTTTGCTCAATTATATTGGATTTCACAGCGTGGTACACTTGATAATTATTTATTTTTTAATGCAGGAAATTGGACAGACGGTAGATTTATTGTTTTTGCATCTATTCAAAAATCAGAACAAATTGGAATATCTGGTCTATTAGTAGATATAACTACAGGAGATGTTGAACCAATGGAAGATATGACTATAGAAGAACAAGCAGAATTTCTTGCTTCTCAATATTGGGTAGACAATTATGGTTCAACTGATGGGGTGTCTTTCCACATGGTTGATACTCGTCCAGATGGAACAATCTTATGTTCAGTTAATGACCCAGAAACAACTGCTGTTATACAATTTTTAATAGTTGATTTAAGAACAGGAGAAGTTACACCATATCGTTAAAAATGAAGGGAGGAATAAACAATGTCAACATTATATCCTGATTTAGATTTTACTAATTATCCTAATGCACTAGATAATATTTCTTTAAAGAGTAATATAACTAATTCTACTGATGCACAATTAGTAGAGCAAATACAGACTGCAATATTAGCTGGGGATTTTGCTACTGCATCCGCAATATTAAATGCTAATCCCCAATTAAATGGTAAAATTTTTGCAGCCAATGATTACAATCAATTAAGAGATGCTATTCTTGCATTAGAGAGATTTTATCAAAACGATATAATGAATTATATAACAGAAAAACAAACAGAGTGGCAGGCTAATATAGATAGATTTAATTTTAGAGGAATATATAGTCCTACTACTCAATATTACCAAAATAATATGGTAAATTATACAACTTCAGAAGGTACATTTTTATATTTATGTATAGCTCAACCAACAACTGGTATAGCCCCAACAGATACAAATTATTGGAGACTTTTAACATTAAGAGGAGAAAGAGGCTTGTCAGGAGATGGTTTCTCATTCGCATGGAATTGGGATAGTACTATGCAATATAATGTAGGAGATGTGGTTGTATATGGAAATAAATGGTGGGTGGCAACCCAAGTAAACAGAGACCAGACACCTAGTAGTGGTTCTGCTTATTGGGAAGAAATATTAGTAGCATTACCTGCTATTCAGATACCAGTCACAGAAGTGCAACCTACCGACCAAGAAATTGGAGACCAATGGTATCAAGTAATATAAGAAAGGAGTAAAAGTATGAGTAATATAAAAATAGATTTTCTAAATGATATGCACTTAGAAAGTCAGTCAGATTTTATGAATTATTATAATGCAATGCAGTCTAATAATATTACAGGTGCTCAAAATATATTAAATAGTAATTCATCTCTGGCTAATCAAATTATCAATGATAATACAATAAATCCTCTTATAAATGGGGTTAATACTTTGGAACTTACTCCTAAGGAAGATATAGATTATTTTTTAGAAGATTTATTGAATGACTTTCAAGAAATGATAGACAATACTAAAATTATGGGTGAATACAATGCAAATACACAATATTACCCACATAACTTTGTATATTATAATGGGAAAGGATATTATGCTAATTCACAACCGCCTATTGGAACTCTTCCAACTAATACGAATTATTGGATAGAATATGATATACAAGGGTTCCAAGGTTATGGTGGAATAGACTTAAATTTAATGTTTAATTGGGATAATTCTACAGCATATAATGAAGGAGATGTAGTGGTTTATAAGAATAAATTATGGTGTGCAGTTGCTTCTAACACAGGGGTAGAACCAAATTTAAACCACTATCCTTGGATTATTATAACTATGCCACAGCTTCCTAATAAAGCTTCTATTTCTATTTCTCAACCATATAATTATAATATAGGAGAATTTTGGTTTAGAATTATAGAAGGAGAAGATGTTATTACTACAACATGGGGAATTAGACAACCAGAACCAACCCCTAGATTTGGGTCAGGAAGCTTTGTCATAGGTACTGATATTTATGTAGTAGGTGGAATATTAAGTACATTTGAGAGAACAAATACAAATGAAATGTTTGATACTTTAACATCTACATGGTCAGAAAAAGCAGCCTTACCAGCAGACAGAGCAAGACCAGCAACTTTTGCTATTGGAGATACGGGATATTGTATTGGTGGAATTGGAAAAGATGGAAGTTTACTAAACACAGTAGTTGCTTATGATAGTACTACTAATACATGGCAAAGTAAAAATAATTTTCCTATTCCTATTGTTTCTTCTGGTGCATCTTATAACTCAGTTGGGTATATAATAGGTGGGGAAACAACAAATAATGTTCCAATAAAGACTTGTTATTCATATAATGCAGCTAATGATACATGGTCACAAATAGCAGATAAATCAATAGAAACTTATGGTAATGCAGTTGTTGCAAATGGTGGATATGTTTATTCTATTGGTGGACTAGATACTAATGATAATACAGTAGATACTGTAGAAGGATTTAATATAACTTCAAGTGCGTGGGAAACCAAGGCTAGTTTAGCTATTCCAAGAGCATTTTTAGGTGCTTTTATAAGGTCAGGCTATATGTATGCAGTAGGTGGTCTAAATAATGATTGGTATAGTTTAAAATCTAATGAGAGATATGATATAGAAAATAACATATGGGAAACAGACATGCCTATGAATTATGCAAGAAGTAGCTTAACCACAGCAATAGTAGATACAAATGCCTATGCAATAGGTGGAATAGATATTGGAACTTCTACAGTTGGTGGTTATGTAGAACAATATGATGCAGTAGATGCAGCTTCAGATTTTGAAATGACAATAGATACTTCTTTAGGAACTAATACAGTTTCTATACCTATGGTATCAGCAGGACAATATAACTATTATATTGATTGGGGCGATGGTACTTCTAGCCCAAGAATTACTACTTATAATGATAGTAATGCTACCCACACTTATACAACAGCAGGAGAATATGTTATCAAGATTACTGGTGTATGTACCATTTTACAATTTACAGGAAATATAGCTACAGTCTTGACAGAAGTTACAAAATGTGTTCTTAATTTTTCTACTGTGGAAAGTATGTTTGCAAATTGTTCAAATTTAACTAATGTTGTTTCTACTATCTTTAGTAGCTCACCATCAATAACTTCTTTGAATAATTTATTTGAAAATTGTACTAGCTTAGCTGTAATACCAGTTAGTTTGTTTGATAATAATATAAACATTGTTTCGGCTCAAAGTACTTTTCAGGGTTGTAGTGAATTGACTAATATTCCTACAGGATTATTTGATAATCAATCTTCAATTACTAATTTTAGTAATTGTTTTAATGGTTGTACTTCATTAGCTTCAATACCTGCGAGTTTATTCTCTTCAAATTTAACAGCTAACAACTTTAGTGGTACATTTGCTAATTGTAGTGGATTAGCTAATATTCCTACAGGTTTATTTACAGCAGTATCTTATGCAACCAATATGAGTTCTTTATTTGAAAATTGTACAAATATTAGCTCTTTACCAGAAAATATGTTTGCTACTCAATCTGCTGTAACAACTTTCAACTCTGCATTTCAAGGTTGTACAAGTTTAACTACCTTACCTGCAAATTTATTTTCAGCATGTGTATCTGTTACTGACTATACTGAAGCTTTTGCATCAACAAATGTTACAGTTATACCTAATAATTGTTTTAATGGAAATAATGCTACATGCACGAACATATTTGATGATAATAAAATTGTTACGGTTGGTAATAATGCTCTTTATGGATTAAACCTAGGGGAAGGCTTTTTTCAAGATAATACACAACTAACAACAGTTGGAAATGATGTTTTTGGCACAAATACAACTACATTAAGACTTATGTTTAATGGTTGTACAAATTTAGGAAGTTTAGGGAATATAGATATGACTAATATTACAAATTTAGCTAACTCTAACGCGTTTGGAAATTGTACTGCCTTGACTACTGTGGCTGGATTTAAGGACAGAACTAATCACACTACACCTACTTTAAGTCAAGATTTTAATATATCTAGTAGCTCATTATTAACACATGATAGCTTAATGAATATTATTGATAGCTTGGTTACAATGACACCAACTACAACAAAAACCTTATATTTACACCCAACTTCATTAAATAACCTAACTGAAGATGAGAAGTTATTAGTTATAAATAAGTATTGGGTTTTAAATGGTTATACACCAGATATTACAAGTGATAGTGCAGATGATTTGGTAAGTGAATTATATCCTGACTATACACCAACTTCTACGCCTGTGGCAGAAAGCACACAATACTTTATTGTAGATAGAACACAAGGAGGAGAAGATTATAAGTTCTTCGTTGATAAAAATACGGGAATTGTTTATGAGCAAGGACAGGAACCAGTCAAAGAATATTGTATTGAATATACATTAACAAATAATTCTACAACACAAACTTTGTATGTGTCTAAAACTGCTACAAATGATACAGATGGTAATTTATTAAAAACAGCTTTAAGTAACCTAAATACTGATAATATGTTATTAAAAACCATTGAATTTGTTCCAATATATGAGGCAGCAGGAACAACTTCTAACTTATTAACTGCTATTTCATTATTTGATAGTATGGAAAATCTTACATCTATAGATGGTTTTGATACTTCTAACTGTACTTCATTGGAAAGTACATTTGCATGGTGTAGTTCATTAACTCATGTAAATAATTTGAACACATCACAAGTAACTAATATGAACAATCTTTTCTATCATTGTGGCTCAATGTCTACATATCCTACATTTTCAGATACTTCAAGTGTAACTAATATGAGTTATATGTTTTCAAATAATACTAATATGACAAGTGCACCTTCATTAAATATGTCAAGTGTTACAGATACAAGTTATATGTTTTCTGATTGCTCTGATTTAACTTCAGTACCTACATATACACTTTCTAGTGCCACAAATTGTTCTTCTATGTTTAATGGTTGTAGTTCTCTAACAAATATGCCTGCAAACATAACATTATCTGTAGCAGAGAATGTTAATGACATGTTTGCTAATTGTACTTCTCTAACTACAGTAAGAGCTAATTATTTTCCAAACACAGTTACAAGTGCTTCTGGTTTATTTATGGGATGTACTGACCTAACAACATTACCAAGCAATGTTACTCAAATATTTGGAACTAATAACAATTTGACAGATGTAAGTTATTTATTTAATGGTTGTACAAGCTTAACTACTATAGGAACTCACACAATCGCTACTTACAATATGGAAACAGGACAAATAGATAAAAACCAAACAGCATTGAACAATCAAATATTTAGATATTGTCCTAATATTACTGATATGTCTTATATATGTAGTGGTTGTACAAGTTTAGGAAACAATACAGATTTTCCACAAGGATTGTTCTATTGGTGTCCAAATGTAACAAATATAGAGGGGGCTTTCCAAGATTGCGTAGGAATAACAAATCCAGTTTCACCTGCACTAAACAGTATTTTATTTATCAATAATACTGAGTTAGTAAATGTGTCTTATCTATTTGACAATGCAGGTAATGAAAATGGAGTTATTTATGAAAATTATGGTTATGCTTCAGGTGGAACTGTTTATGAACAGCCATCTCTATTATTCCCAAATAGTAAAAAAATAGAAGATGCTTCTTATTGTTTTAGAAATTTCCATTTTAGTGGCTCAACTGTTACTCTTCCTTTTATATGGAGAAGTAAAGTATTAAAAACTGTAGAAGGATTTTATGAAAACATAAACAAATCTAGATGGTTATTTAGTTTAGAAGGTTCTAATAATTCTGACATTGGATTTCCATATGTGTCAACCTGTTGTCCAGCCTTAGAGAATTGTTCGAGAATGTTCTATAATTGTGTTGGTCTTAACAACTATGGTGGTGGTGGTATGTCTACTATTGAAGAATTTGAAAAGATTACAACACTTACTTCACATGATGAATTTTTCTATAATTGTACTAACTTAAGTGATTATAATAGTATTCCAGCATCATGGAAATAATATAAGGGGATTATTCCCCTTATTTATAGAAAGGAGATAATATGATAGATATAAATAAACTTTATGACTTTTTACAGTATTATAAAGTAGATATTTCTTTAAGTGAATTATATGAGATATTAAGAAAAATTGATATTAACACAGTTTTTGAAAAAACAAAAAAGAGATTTAGAGTAGAATTATGGGATAAAAAGAGCTCTATAAATGGGGCTAATGCAAAAGAGATTTTGAGGGCTCGACCATATAAGATAGATAATGCCTTTTTAGTATATATTGATGATACATTAGTATATTTTCAAGACCATAATCCCTACTTAACAGGTTATAAAAAAATGAAAAAAAATGAGGTTTATGATATAGCTTTTAAATTTACTCAGGATAGGGTAAAAGAGGAAACCGATAAAGAAGTATTAAAACAAATATTATCAGCTATACATAAGAGAGAAAGGAAGGAATGATAAGAGATGGCAAAAAGTATTATAATGAATGTATTAACTTCTAGTGGATATGAGCCAATGTATCCTTTTAATCCAGCTCTAGTTTTAAATGCAACCTTTGGTGAAACAAGTACTACAAGTGTTTATAATCTAACAATAAATGGAGTTCCTGTACCACTTACAAATACTTTTGGAAATTCTATGGGGATAATAGCGTTTGTTCCTACTGTAACTAATGAAAGCACAACAACTATTTCTATTAACGGAGATACAGCTTTACCATTATTAAACAACGATGGTACTAACTTGCTTCCAAATGTATTAACACCAAATACTTTAGTATTTGTAAAGTATAGAAATAACGCATTTCATTTGCTATTAGATAAAGGACAAATTGGTTTGTCAAATGTAGATAATACATCTGATGCAGATAAACCTATATCTAATTCTGTTACAAATGCCCTAAATCAAAAATTAAATACTCCAACAGAAGTACCTGCTAATGCTAACTTAAACACTTATACTACAGCTGGTTTATATTACTCTTCTAATAGTGCAAATGTAGGTACTATGACAAATTTACCAGTTACTTCTCCTTTTACATTATTTGTAGAAGGGTATGGTGGTGCTGTAACACAAACATTCACAGCTATTTCTACTAGCGGTATTCAATCATATAAGAGGACATATAATGGAACTAATTTTGGGTCTTGGCAACAAGAAGCTTTTATTTTGTCAGGAACCTCTGACCCAGCACAAAGCTTAGGAGTTAATGGAAATATATATATAAAAATAGATAGTTAGGAGGAATAAAAATGCCAGATATTAGATATGACAACACTAATCATGACCCAGAAATGAGAATAGATGTAGACTTTAGTACAAAAAGAAGTGGAAAAAATGTTACAATTACAGCAACAGTTACTGAAAGCTTTTTACCACCAACTTATGACCAAACTGGTGTTTACTATGGTTGGACTTTAACATTTAATATGAGTTCAGGGAATGTATCTAACAGCGTTGTAATAAAAAATGTAAATAGTTGGTATGCTAGTGATGAAATGTCAAGAACAAAAAAATGTTCTATAACATTATCAACTACAAGCTCATCTGCATCGGTATCATGTAGTGTTACAACTAGTATGAGCCAATATGCAGCAGGTACAATGCCTACTCAACGAACTACAGTATCTTTACCTGCTTATCGAGCACCAAGTACTCCTACAACTATTAGTATTAGTCCTAATCCTTGTGCGATTAGTGGTAGACCAACTGTAACATGGAGTGGTGCAACTGCTGGTAGTGCTGGAAGAATTTATTATGACTTAGAGAGAAGGTGTACTAAGTCTAATGGGTCGTGGACTAGTTGGGAAAGAGTTTTGACAAATACAAGAAATACCTCATATCAAAGTGCAGTTTTAAGTGGCTTGACTGTAAGTGGACAATCTCCATTTGTAGGTATTCAATATCAATATAGAGTTCGTTCAACTGATAATGGTACCACAACATCTAGTTGGAAAGTATCAAGTAATTTAAGTGTAAGTTTCACTTCTCCAACCGCCCCTACTACAATCACATGGGATGATAGTCAGATAAAACAAGACACCTTGATTATAAGATGGTCAGGTGCAAGTGGTGGCTCTGGAAGTATAACCAAATATCAAGTGGACACTAGATGGTATGATAATACTACAAGTACATGGTCAGATTGGACTACTACATATACTGGAACTTCTACTTCATGCACATTAACATTATTGGCTGCTATAGGGAATAGCGACCAAATTCAAGCCAGAATTAGAACACAAAATAGTTGGTCTCAATGGAGTTCATATAGAACTTCATCTAGTTATATAGTAAGAGCTAACCAATTATGGTTTAAAGTAAACGGAAACTGGGTATCAGGCTCTGTTTATATTAAAGTAAATGGAAATTGGGTAGAAGGTATGCCTTATGTAAAAGTAAACAACACTTGGTATGAAAGCTTATAAAGGAGTGATAAAATGAAACAGTTAAAATTTTTAAAAACAATTACTTGTGACGGGAAACCTGTATGGTATAAAGACCATATTTATCAAGTTATGAGTGAAGGTGCCAGTAGTGAAGGAAGACTAATGTATAAGCTAATATGTGAAGATTTAGTTCCAAGAGGAATAGATTATTATTTATGTAACAAGCTCTTTGAAGTAATAGAAACTGAAGAAGAGAAATCACAAAAAGAAGAAGTCAAGAAAGAAAAAACTTCACAAACAATTCAAAAGGCACAAACAACTAAAAAGAGACAAAAAAGCAAAAAAAATAAGTCTTAAAACTAATTCTAAGGCGTTTTTATAGTCTTAGACATATACTTATATATGTAAAAAAGGAAGAGTTTTTCTCTTCCTTTTATTTTTTCTCGTTTAAATTAAATTTCTCAATTATAATTTTTTCTAATTCATCATCTTCATAAAAAAATGGGTCTCTTGGCAGTTCGCTAAGAAAATTAACCATAAGTTGTCCAAATCTCCAATCTGGGACTTGAAGCCAAGCTTTTTCTAGTGTCTCTAAAAAAGGTCTTATTCTATCAGGATTTCTCATCTTTATCCTCCATTTCGTGCATTTTTTTAAATAAATTTTGTATTCTCAAAATTAAACCCATATTATCTTCGTATAATACTATTTCTTCTTCTTTACAATCATTACAGCTATCACGAAGCCCGTATTCTACTTCTTGTGGGTTATGTTCAGATATACTTATCCATCCTATATAATCATCAAACAATTCAATCTCCATTGTTTTTTCATTTAGGTAGGCATATATAACATGTTGTCCCACATCGTATTTTGTTTCAATTTTCATAAGTCTGTTTCCTCCTTATAATTCTCCTTTATAAAACATTCTCCTATACAAATTGCATCAGTAACATCATCAATTTCTTCACTTATATTATATTTATTTTTTACATATTCCATTGCTTCTTTTTTCTTTGTAGCTCTATTTATTTTAGGACTATTGGATAGCCCTAATACTTTACGCCAATGAGCAGTACGAATAGCTGTACATTTTATATTGTTTCTATAGGATATAATTTCAATGATAAATTGTAGCCCCATTAGAGATTTTGCAGTTGGGGCACTCATGGTAATTTGTACATTTTCTAATACAATATCATTTGGTTTATATTTTCTTATTATATCACAAATTTTATTCACTATGTTATTTACTCTTTCTAAAACATCTTTGCTCTTTTCTATGATTGCACCATAGTCTACTAGTTGATTATTTTTAAATATTGCATATCCTGTACTAGTTGTACTCTCATCTAACGCAATTATTATATTATTGCTCTTCTTCATTTTCAAAAGTAATAGATAAACATGTTCCACCTTCTTGAACATTATCAAACATTCTATGTTTTGTTTCTTCAATTTCTTGCAGTAACAAAGGTGAAGCTAAGTTATTTTCTATTTCTATTTGAGCTACAATAGATAATAAAGTGTTTATTTGAGTTCTGGGATTTGTAATACCATAATTTTTCATAATAATAGTAAAATACTGAAATAATTCTTTTTGTTCCTGAGCTATTTTATTTAAGCAATTTATACATCCATATTTTCCACTTTCTAATTCTACTAAATTAGAAGTTGACCCACAATCTATACAGCATTTTTGTTCAGTTCTTATACTTAATTCCATTTTTTCTCCTTTTTTATTCTTTATTTTTAATTTTAAGGGGTTTAAATATTGTAGGTATATAATTTTATCTAAAACATACTTAAACCCGTTAAAATCAATCCTCGTATGTCTGAGCTATATGTTTATATTATTCTTTATTTTTTAGTAAGAAATCGGGATTTATTACCTTAAAAGATATTAAATTTCCACCATCAAGGGTTCTCCAAACCTTTCCTTCTCTTAAAGTATCATAGATTAAAGATTTTCCTTTTGCATCCTCTACCATTTCATCTATAGTTTCTTTTAAAGGAACATAATCATCAATTATAGGGACAGTCTCTATATCATATGGAGACAATATTCTTTCCATTGTGCCAGTATCATATATACAATTATCTATCTTTAAATTAAAAGCATAAAAGTCATAACCGTTAATATGATATTTATTTCCCTGTATTCCAGTTCCAATTATTTCTCCTTGAAGGACTATTCGGTTTGCTTTATAATATTTTAATAAGTCAATTAAAGCTTCTTCTATTTTTTCATCCCTAGCTATAGTCCAATAAGAAGACCCAGAAGAAGAATTATTTAGTCTTAAATTTCTACTACATACTCCAAATTCGTATTTTGAGAATACACCAAACTTTTTAGTTTTTTCTACAAAATAAGTTGCAGATTGTCCATCTAATTTTTCAGTAGACCAAAATAATGTTTGTGCTCTACTTGCCTTTTCAAATAATTCTGGCATTGTTTGTATTCTATCTTCATCTGTTTTAGAAATCCAACTAGGAAATTTCCCTTTACTGTTTTTATTAAAGTACTTATTATAAAATTTTCTATACCAACCATATCTCATTAAAAATTTATGTATTGGATTTTTGCTTTTTCTGATATTCTCTTGTGCTAATTTTTCTTCTGCTTCAGCTTGTGGGTCATACTTTGTTATCCCTAATAAATCAGTCATATCTTGTCCCTCTTTATATTTTCCTTCGGGCATTGCACTTAGTGGTACTATAAGTCCTTGACTTACTTGTCCCTTTAATTTTATAGTCTTAACTCTATACTTTCTATCCTTTAAAAATTCAAACATTGGCGTTTCAGGACATTGACTATCTACTTCAATATAACATACTAAATCACCTATTTTAAGGTTTTCAGATTTAGATACTACTACATGCCAACCTAATACAGTTGCTAATTCTATCTTATCAGCATCTTTAATAGGTTGTATGTCTACTATTTTCTGAATACTTGCTAATTTTCTACTCATAAAGACATTCCCCCAATACCAAGTTTTTCCATATTTCTTATGTTTGATTTAGATATACACTCAGTTATTTGCTCAGCTAATTGGTCAGCTAAAGCTTGGCAAGCAGCTTTGCTTGTATTATCATTATTTGGGTTGTCTGTACTTCCAAACCCACCAATTCTAGTTCCTTGTGCATTATCATCATCGGTAATTAAAAATTTAGTAAATACACCTTGTCCTATTGCTTCACCTTTATGTATGGTTATATCTGTATCACCCAAATTATAAAATGCAAACATAATTTCTCCATCATTATCTGGATTTCCATAATAATCACTATCTATAACTCCAACGCTGTTTGGTATAACTAACCCTTTTTTCTTTGGATTAGAACTTCTATTATATAATAAAAGAACTTCATCGTCTTGCATATAAGCTTTAACTCCTGTTTTAACCAATGTTGGTGCCATACCCCTTTTATAACTCGGAATTATTGTATCTTCAGCTGCTTCAAAATCGTAGCCTGCTGACCTTTTAGTTTTTCTCTGAGGTAAATTAAAATCTGGGTGTTTCATTTCATATCCAGTTGATAAAATTCTATTAACATATTCAAATTTTCTACTCATAATTAAAATCCTTTCTATAATATATATATGAACAAAAAGGAGTAAGAAATTATATCTCGTAGTTCTTTTAAATAAAATTCATCTCTTAATTAAATATGCGATAAATTGTATCGCTGCACTTTCATTTGACAAAAGTATTGATTAAAATCTTCTCATTTTAGATTACTGCTACTATATGCTATTAAAAAAATATACTACTATTAACTTCTTTGCTATTGCTATTGCCTATTCCAAATAAAAAATTTAAACATTTTCTGTATTGTATGTTCTTTTTCCTGATTTTTATTACAAGACATAGCTTCTTTCTCGCTTTTTGTTCTTTTAACTGTACCAATAAGGTGTAAAAACACACCCTATTGATACAATAATAATAACTAATTAAAGCTCTACTTCAAATGTCTCTGAATTAAGTTTCCCTATTTCAAACTCAAGGTCATCTATTTCTCTTTGAACTTTATTATATTCTTTTTGCATTTGTGCTTTATCAAAAGCTAACTCCTTTGATAAGAAATAAGAATTATTAACCTCTGTTATTCTTCTTTTTGAAGGATTTAGAGAAAGTAATTCCATAAGAAGAACTAGTTGTTTTTTCTTGTTGCTAATTTCTACTATGGCTGCCTGAATTGACATTCCATTAGGTAGTTTCATAGAATTATTCTTTTCAGATTTAATGGCTTTTAGTCTACTTAATAATGATAGTTTTCCCATATAATCATAATAGTCTTGCTCAAAAGCAGGATATTCTTCTAGTACTTGCTCTCTTCCATCAAGTTCTATTGCTTTAGTATTGATATTATTAGATTTAAGAGAATAATATAATGTATTTGCTTCTCTCTCAGTATTTTGTATTCTTGAAGTTAAATCAGTTAAATTTGTTATCATATTCTACACTCCTTTAAATATATATTTTTTAAATGATACAGGGTCTCCATATCTATTTGTCGTTGAAACCCACTCTTCATCAAAGACATAACCATCTTTTTTTAAGTCATAAATAATAGCACTTAATCTTGTAGCCCCATATTCTTTTATTGCTTCCCAGCTAGTAATATTTCCTACATCTTTTAAGTGCTTTAGTATCATGCTTTTTTGTGTGTTTTCTTTTTTCATATAATTACCTCCTTCTATAATATTGTATGGTAATGACATTTATGTCGGTACCATTATATATATGGAGTGCCTAGTGAGATTTGAACTCACCCCTTCGGTTTGGAAGACCAATATGCTAACCGCTAACACCATAGGCACATTTTAATCCCATAAATTCCAAAAATATTTAGAAAACATTTCAAACCCTTTGTTTTTCATATCTTCTCTATATTCATCTATTTCATAACTTCTTTGTAAGTATTTATCTCTTAGTTCGCTATCATCTATTACATAAGCCATACCTTTTTTGTCAAAGCTATCCCACCATCTTTTATTATATTGTTCTTCATATTCGTTTTTTTCAGAACATCCTTCTTCTGTAGCTTCTATAAAGTAATGTATCATAGTATCAAGTTCTCTGTCCCATTCTTCTGGTGTTTTGAATTTTGAAGGATAACCTTGTTTAGTATCTCTTAATTGTTTTAGCATAGGTATAACCACACTAAAAAACCACCAGTCCATACTCCAAACATCTTGGTCAGAATATCCTCTTTTACCTCTTTGATAAAAGAATTTTATTTGTTTTGGTATATTAGTTAAAAAGTTTTTTATTCTATGAAAAACCCACATATTATCTTCTCCTTCTAGTTTTTATATTGTTTATCGGTAGAGTTATAATCCGTCGAAAATAACTCTACTGCCCATTAAGGGAAATAAACATATTGGTGATGCTACGGTGAGTTGAACACCGATTTGGAGGATGAAAACCTCCTGTACTAGCCATTATACGATAGCACCATAAAAAATTAAAAATAAAATTTTTTATTTGACAGACCTCTCTCTTGATAGAATTAGAAAAGGCAAAATATAAGGGAAAGGTCTATCAATATGGAAATAAAAGTTTTTCAAAGGATTGGCAGGTCGTTAAGGATTTGAACCCTAATTGACAGTTTTGGAGACTGTAGTCCTACCCATTGGACGAACGACCTATATTGGCTGGCTAGGCAGGTCTCGAACCTGCGACCTACTGATTATGGAGTTGAAAAAAGGATTTGAACCTCAATCTTTCTATTAACAAATAGATTGTATTACTTATACTATTCCAACACAGTCAGCCGCTCTACCTACTGAGCTACTAGCCAATGTTTTATCTCTCACTCTATTTATATTATATCATATTTCGGAGTGAATGTCAAGTGTTTTTGAAAAATTTTTTAATTTTTTTGGTACCCGAGGTGGGACTTGAACCCACACGGTGTATTCCACCAGAAGATTTTAAGTCTCCTGCGTCTCCCAGTTCCGCCACCCAGGCAAATGTTTAAATGGTGGGCAGGGGTGGACTTGAACCACCGACACGGGGATTTTCAGTCCCCTGCTCTACCACCTGAGCTACCTGCCCATAAATAAAATTGGCGACATAGGTAGGATTTGAACCTACGGTAGGTTATTCACCTACAACGATTTTCAAGACCGTCGCATTAAACCAAGCTCTGCCACTATGTCATATCTATTCCGTGACTTTTTGTACTTTTGTTCCGTGATATTTTTATTGTGCAGTTTTTGACTATTTCATTGTGCATTTTTCAAGGTTTTTATTGGACACTTTTTAAGGAAATCACTATACATTTTTTAAGACTTTTGATATACACTTTTTAAGGATAGTGTAAAGCAAAATAGCTTTACACACCTTTAGATAAATCAAAACGATTAGCTAAATTATACTTATATAGTTCTTTCTTAACTTCTTTCCATGATTTCATTGTAAGTCTATAAAGATTTTTGTTTATTCCTATTAGTCTTAATCCTTTATCAAAACTAAACGCATTAACCTCTTCTTTATTAAATAGGTCAACATCTAGTTCCTCTACATAGCCATTCTCATAACTATATGTATATTTATATGGTTTTTTTGTTATTTCATCTACTGCTGTTCTTTCCTCTTCTATAACTTTTCTAATTTTTATTTTCATATAAATCCTCCTTATATATTTTTATTTAATTGGTGGGTTGGGATGGATTTGAACCACCGTACCCCGAAGGGAGTAGATTTACAGTCTACCGCATTTGACCAGCTCTGCCACCAACCCATAATATGGGGTAGATAGTAGGATTTGAACCTACCCCTACAAAGTCACAGTTTGTTGTGCTACCACTACACCATATCTACATGTCAGAAGAATATTATTCTTCTGTGCTGTCTGCTAACTCTTCAATTTTAGCTATTGTAGCCTCAATTTTGTTAGTAATTTCTTCTTCTTCCTTTTCTAAATTATCTAGTGCGTTTTGAGCTTCTTCAATCTGTTCATCAAGATATTTTCTATATGCTATATCTCTTTTTAACCAAGCTCTAGCTAAAGATAATTTTTTACCTAACTCTATGTCAAAAGTATCTTCTGGTGAGCATTTAGCTTTTCCAATAAATTTTGCATAAATAGGTTTGTCAAGAAAGAAAATGTCTTCTTCATCTGCAAATGTTTCATAAATTACTGTAACTACAGTTTTTTTGTCCTCATTAATGAAACTTTCATATCTTATTTTAGCCATACTCTTAGCCCCTTTCTATAATATTTTATTTTAAAATTGGTGGAGATAATGGGAGTTGAACCCATGTCTAATATAATGCAGACACAACTTTCTACAAGTTTAGTTCATTGAACAAGATAATAATCTATACATAAGAAAGGAGGTCTTCTACAATCTTTATTCTATATAACCCTTGTAGAACAAGTTATATAGAAAGTTGCTAGGCAACCATTGATAATTCAGTATCGTTTATTTTAAGGTGCTTGTTTTTAAAGTAGCCATCAAGCTCTACTACTTGCTTATTATGTCTTTATTATATTATCGAAACCTAATATATCCCCATATATTGGCGTGGATGAGAGGATTTGAACCTCTGGTGCTCATAGTGAGCACTCTTCCTTAGCAGGGAAGTGCATTAGACCAACTCTGCCACATCCACACATTAAGCAGATAAAATCTGCTAAGTAAGGAGGCTAAACCTTTTGTGCTTATTTTACGGATTACACCGCTTATAGGGGCATTTGCTTGACCCTTGGCTTCCGAGGCTGGTCTCGAACCAACACTCCCAGCAGTCAAAGTGCTGTGTGTTACCAATTACACCACTCGGAAATATGCAAAAGAAAGATTTTTAACATTACTTTTTAAGAACTTTCTCCGACAAACTTAAATCAGTATAATATTGGTTTCATGCGGCTATTTAATAAGATAACCAATTAACTTATTAGTAGCTTCGCTAGGTATTATACTACCTATATCGTGCGTGGTACTCCTCCTAGGATTTGAACCTAGCACCCCAGCCTTATCAAGACTGTGCTCTAACCAACTGAGCTAGAGAAGTATATGTTGAGTGCTGGATTTTTCTTTTATGTGAAAAATCTAAATATCCAAAGGTTTGTTCGATACCTTTAAAACTATTGTGCACTCCTACAACCAAAGGAATTGATTTTATATGAGTTGGCGACACTATGGAGAGTTGAACTCCAATCTTCAGGGCGACAACCTGAGATAATAACCGTTATACGATAGTGTCATTTGTAGAGATTTTCGGACAGCCGAGCTCTGAACCGCCCTACTCTATCTCTGATTAGCTTTTATTCTTTTTGACAAACTCCATCTAAAAGCTTGGTGGAGTTGGAGAGAATTGAACTCTCATTATGAACTTGCAAGGCTCATGTCCTACCATTGAACGACAACCCCATTTATGGTACGGATAGATGGACTTGAACCATCAACCTTTTATTTGTAAGACAAACGCTCTCCCAGTTGAGCTATATCCGTATATATGGTAGAGCACACAAGACTTGAACTTGTAACCTACGCCTTAGAAGGGCGTTGCTCTATCCAGTTAAGCTAGTGCTCTATGTCAAAACAGAGTAAATTAAAAACTTAACTATCTGATTTCAATTTTTTGTGTTTTTGGTTCTTCTATTTTTTTAATTGGTTCACTTTTTATTGTTACATATAATAAACCGTTTTTACATTCAGAAGTTATATCTTTGATTTTCTCAAAGTCAGATAATGAAAATCTTGAGTTAATTGAATAACTTTGATTTGTCGTTTTATCCTTAGTTTCTCCTGATATATATAATATTTTTCTTCCATTCTCTGTTTTAATTGAAACATCTAAATCTTCTTTATTTATTCCTAAAACATTATGTACTAATATTGTTTCACCTTTTTCTGGATTTCTTATTATAGAATATGGGTGCATATCTTTTTCATTTCTCTTAAAATTATAAAAATCTCTATCAAAATCAAACCATGTATCTAATAAATCTTTTAACATAAAACCACTCCCTAAATAATAATAATAAATACTTACTCTGTTTTGATATTGGTGCACCATGGAAGGCTTGAACTTCCGACCTACCCGTTAAAAGCGGGTTGCTCTACCAACTGAGCTAATGGTGCAAGTTTATAAGGTTATGGCATAGGCATGTCCTGCTTCCTGATTATTCAGTTCTGGGGTAACCTACAAACCCACGCATATTCTCTTGTCGCAATAGGCATTACTGTATCTATCAACCTTATATATATTATATCATACTTCCGACCTGATGTCAAGTTCTTTTATACATTTTTTTGATTTTTTTCTAATAATGCAATATATTTGTTTAGAGTATCTAACATAACTTTTGTAGGAGTTAGATTAACTAAATCTTCACTCTTCAACAAATTCTCTAAAACAGAAGTTGAAAAACCACTTATCATACATACATCATTGTCAAATCTAGTAACAGGAAATCCTTTTCTTCCTAAATTCCAGAAGATTATTTGTGGTAATTTATATCCAGCTTCACTAAAAGCTTTTTTCCAGCCATTAAAGTTAGTTCCTTCTTGTGAATACACACCCCTGTCAAATTCCATATCAGAAACAATTAGAATATGAGAAGGCATGTCTTCTTGAGAAATAGAATTATCTTTTGCTGTTTCTAGTAATAATTCAAAAGCTTTATCTATATCAGTATTTGCAACGATTTCTTCAACATTTTTATATTTATCCACAATATCTATTCCTGATACTTTCTGTAATAATGGTCTACTAGAGAATGTCATATAATAATCTTTAAATATACCATTATTTCTAGCTGCTGTATATAATGCTAAACCAATAGAAGTTGCTATTACATTATCATCCCAATACATACTTCCTGAAGTATCAGCCATAGTAATGATATTGCTATGGTTATCTTTGAAAATATCTTTTTGTTGTTCCCACATAGCATTAAATAATTTTCTATCTTCATCTGTTATATTGTATCTATTTTGCATTATTTTCTTTATTATATCATAGCAAAATAAACCTTTAGTATTAACTTTTGCATTGCCATTGTTAATATTATCTAAAAATGTAGTATATTTTTCGCCTAAATGTTTAGCCAACGCTTTTCTATATTTTAATATAGCTTTAGTTGGTATATTTTCTAAATTTATGCCATCATATTTTTTTTGAGATAAATTTCTTTCTATTATATTTAGCTTTTCTCTTAAAGAAACCAACATTTTTCTATATTCTCTTTTAGTCATATCCAAACTTTTGCATAAATCCACAGCCATTCCATTTTCTTTATTTTTTAATGTAGGAAGCCATTTTCCTAATAGTGATGGATGTTCACTATTTATATCTTCTTTTAATTGTAATTTTATTAGACCTAAAACATCTTGACGAATTGGTGTATAAAGTCCTTCTAATATATAATCCCATCTACCTAACTCAGGGATAAGACTTAATACTATTTGAGCATATTCCTTATCAAGAAAACAAAGTTCTTTAAACATAATTTTAAATGCTCTTCTTTCTCCTTTTCCGTTTCTTATATCTAGTATATATAGTAAATTAGCTACAGCTAGTTTTGCATTTTCATTCATAGCATTTCTAAACAATAACTTTAAGTTCTCTTCGTCGTCATATCTAACCATTTTACTATATAAGTCTAGGTTTTTATTGTAAGTAGTACTATAATATTCTCCACCTTTAGTATTTTCAATAGTTGATTTCTGCAACATACCATCAATTAAATTCATAATAAACATCCTTTCTATAAAACTTATTTGGTAGGGGAGGATGGATTTGAACCACCGACCAAAAGCTTCCCAAATTTGTTTTAATTTAATTTTTTGCTGTTTGTGTCTTTGTCAAAACACATAAAATAAATATTGCCTTTGCTCTACCGCTGAGCTACTCCCCTATATAGACGGGTTACAAGCTTGATAACTTAACTGGTTATTGCTTAATTTGCTGTATGTAACCCCAAAATGACAGGTCTCGGTTTCTTTTATACTGTGGCAGGTATCAGCCACTCATTTGTACCCAAAATTACAAAAATAATATAAGTTTTTTAATCTGATTTTTATTTGTTTTGCTGTACGAGACCCCAATAAACAAAAGAAAATAGTTAATAAATCATTTTCTTTACAGTAAGAATATTTCTATCCTTAACTCTATATATATTATACCATATTTCCGAATGAATGTCAAGTGTTTTTGAAAAATTTTTTAATTTTTTTTGGTGCCCAGAGAGAGATTTGAACTCTCATGAAGTTTCCTTCACTAGGGTCTAAACCTAGCGTGTCTGCCAGTTCCACCATCTAGGCATTTTATGGAGTGCCTAGTTGGACTTGAACCAACGATAGTGATTTTGCAGACCACCGCCTTAACCAACTTGGCTATAGGCACATTACTTTACCTCATATATCTATTATAACATATTTCGGAATGAATGTCAAGTCTTTTTTAAAATATTTTTTATTTTTTTTATTCATATAAAACAATTTCGCCTTTTTCTTTGGTTTTCTTTATATCAATGCACCTTTGATTGTCTGAACCAGCCCATTTAAGTTTTAGGTTCTTTTTATTTTCTACAAATCTTCCATCTACCAAATAATCAAGTTCATCAATAATCATTTTTCTTTTTAAATCTTTAATAGCATCTTCATATTGAAATCCAGTCCATAACCAAATATCTTTGTTGGGAAATTTCTCTTTAAATGTTTTCACAATGTGAAATACTTCATTTACATTAGCAGAATGTAATGGTTCGCCCCCTAATATGGACAATCCTTTTATCATAGGCTTATCACATAATTTTAGCAAGGTAGAAAGAGTTTCTTTAGTAAACTCTTTCCCACCATTAAAATCATGTGTTTCTGGATTAAAACAACCCTGACAATTAAAAGAACATCCTTGAACAAAAATAGACACCCTAATTCCTTCACCATTTGATATATCCATTTTTCTAATTACATTATATCTCATATTAATCAACCACCTTATTATCTAAATGTAGCACTCTTTCTTTTATTTCTTGAGTTCTTCCTTTATTCCAGAAATTACTTCCTATATAACCACATGTTCTACGGGCTACATTTAATGTTGAATGGTCTCTATTTTCGCAATTTGGACAATACCATTCCATATTATCATCAATTAAAATTTCACCATCATATCCACATTTTTGACAATAATCTGATTTTGTGTTTAACTCTGCATACATAATATTGTCATATATAAATTTAATAACCTCTATTACAGCCTCTATATTGTTTGTTAAGTTAGGACACTCTATATAAGAAATAGCACCTCCTGGGCTTAATCTTTGAAACTCGCTTTCTAATTTTAGTTTGTCAAACGCATCTATTTCTTCAAATACAGGTACATGATATGAATTAGTAATATAATCTCTATCAGTTATACCTTCTATTTCTCCAAATCTGTTTTTTAAGCATTTAGCAAACTTATATGTAGTACTTTCTATTGGGCTTCCATATACAGAATAATCAATATCTTCAGCTGCTTTCCATTCTGCACATTTATCATTTAATTTTTGCATAACTTGTAGCCCAAATTCTTTTCCCACTCCGTCATCTGTATGACTATGTCCTGTCATATATTTTACGCACTCATATAATCCAGCATATCCCAATGAGATAGTAGAATACCCATTATGTAATAAAGAATGAATACTTTCTCCCTTATCTAATCTAGCTAATGCACCATGTTGCCATAAGATAGGTGCTACATCACTCGTTGCTTTACTCAATCTTTCATGTCTACATTGTAGTGCTTTATGACAAAGCTCTAATCTTTCTTCAAATATTTTCCAAAATAGGCTTTCGTCACCATTAGAAGATAATGCCACATCTGGTAAGTTAATAGTAACGACACCCTGATTAAATCGTCCATAATATTTACCTATCCCTTCTTTATAATTTAAAGCTTTTGAAGGATTGCCTTCCGTTCTCCATGGTGTTAAGAATGACCTACATCCCCAAATATGTTCCAATAAGTTCGTTGTTCTTATTGCTGTTTTACAGCTATATGTTACCATATAGTTCAGACTATATCACATACTTATAACTGCTACCATTATAAGTACCCTGCCATTTCAGCTCACTTGAGCTTACGATACTCATTCCCCTATTAGTTTTTCTCTAATAGTTGTTTTCTCTAGTCGTTAGACTTTTACTTATTTAATATATTCTATTTTTTGTATTTTATATTTATTAAATAAGATTTAGTAAGGTAGGTTGTCCTAATATATAGGATTTTCCCCTTTTAAGCAGGTTTTCTAATATTATTACTAATATTAGGCACAGTTTTTATTTATGCAAGGATAACATTCTCCATTTCCATATTTGTTTATTTTTAGCTTTAACATTACTTTTTCTGATATATAATCAGGAACCATTCTCTTTGCTGTACATTGTGCAGCAAGTCGTGTTAAATACCAATATTTACTATTTTCATGTATATTATCTTCTTCAAGAACATAAAGTAGTTTTGGAAATGCTGGTGTAATATACACACCTTTTTCATTTTTAAATCCTAATATTCTTTGTTTCAAAAATTCTTCAATTATCATTGCAAGCTCATCCTTGTATTCATCTGTTTCTCCTAAATACATACATACTGATAAGAATGGTGCTTGTCCATTGGTATTTGTCATAGAGTTTACTTGATAATTAAATGTTTGAACTCCATCTTCAACTTCTTTTTTAGTGTCTTGCATTGCATATTCTTTGCATTGTTCCTCTGTTAATCCCCTGTCTTGATATTTTTTATAATATCTTTCATAACTATATCTTACAAAAGGTGCTAAATGAGTTAATGTAACTGTACAGCCACCATAACTAGAAGAAGTAACCGCTAGGATTATTTGTGTTGCTATCGTAGCAGCTGTTATAAATCTATGTGGTTTTTCTATCATCACACCGTTAATCATTGTACCATTTTGTAACATGTCTTCTAAATTTACAAGTTCGCAATTATGTAGGGCATTCTGTCCAAAATAATCCATATCCAATGTTAATAATAACATCTGACTATATCATCATCTAACATTCTATTACCAAAAGTTAGATGCTAGGCACTTCGTAATAAGGAATTCCACCTTAAAACTACTCTACTCATTTATTCTTACAGATATTTCTTCTGTAATATACTTTCGATAGTCGATTAACTTTGTCATTTCTGTTTTATATCTTGAACTTTTATATTATATTGTTTAAAAATATCTATTTCTTTACCTTTTGCTGCTTCCCTAATTTTTACATCTGTATTAGATTGACTTCTCCCAATTAGCTGAGCCAATTCTTGTCTTGAATATTCATTACCTAAATTGTCTGTAATGACATATCTAAACCTATTATTGTTTTTTCCTTTATTACATCCTGATATAATAAGTCCTTTAGAAATATTTTTAGAAGTTCTTTTTCTAAAATCTAAATCATTCCATCTTTCTTTATTAGATAAAGAAATATTATTTAATAAATTATCTCTTGCGTGCTTATTGTTTTCATAGTAACTTGCATATTCTAAATTAGAATAATGATTATTTAACTTATTTCCATCTTTATGGTTAATTGTGGGCTTTTGTTCTGGTTGCTCACCCAGCCATAAAAGAGCTACAAGCTTATGAACTTTTATTCTAAATGGTTTCTTGTCAACCATTAGGGTTATTTGTTTATACCCATGTTTTGTAATATCAGGCTTTAAGAATTTGTGAGAATAATTGGAATAAATGTCCCCATTCTCATATACAATATAATTATAAAAGTTTTTCTTTTCCATATCTCCTTCAAGAAATAACCTTAGCACAGGATAATTTATATAAACTTCCCCTGTTAGCCAACTAACTCATACTCATTTCCTAGTATTACTATTCGTTTAGTCGACACCCAGTATTTACTGGTTCACCTAGTTTTTCATAATAAATTTCTTTATTAAGCCACAATTTCTTTATGGAAATGTATAATTCCTTCATCATGAGCTTTAACTACTTCTTTAGGTAATAATAATCTTCTACTAATGTCTGTGCTTGTAATACCTGCAAGATAATCTCTTTGTGTAGTAACAACTTTTGCATTTTTATTAGAATTTTCGTTATTCCAATAATCACTATTGCCACCAATAAGTTCTTTAATTTCATCATCTGTGGTATTGATAGCTCTAACTAATGATTTCTTTTCTCTGTATATGATATATTGTTTAGCCAACTCATATTTACCTAGCTTCATTAGTTCCTTTTCAACTCTGTCTTGTATTTCTTCTACTGAAATAATATCCTTATCTATCTCTTGGATAGATTTTGCAATTTCTTTTTTGTTAGCAATGCTAGCCTTTTCTCTACCCTTTACATCTTGGTTAGCCCCTGAAATTGCTTCTATAATTTTACTTACATCAAAGTCTACAATTCTACCATCTCTTTTTTCTACCTTCATGTTTTTCACTCCTTCTAATTTATTTTGTCTATAAGAGATTTAACCCTATATATTTATTATATCATAAATCCGAATGAATGTCAAGTGTTTTTACATATTTTCTTTATAAAATATATATCCATCCTTTTCTAGTTTTCTTATTACATCTTCTGGAATTTCTGGTCTTTTGTTTTTATCTAAACTAAAGGCAAAAGCATCTAAAACATTGTAAGGATTTCTATCATCAAAATCACTCTTTGAAGTACTATTTCTGTATCTTTGCAATATGTCATTTCTTTGTTCTTCTATAAATTCTTCAAGCTCTTCATTTGATATATCCATTTCAAATACCTTATTTCCTTCTATTCTTGCTGGAAGTTTCTGTAACGCATGATATTTATTAGAAAATAATGAACCAGCATAATATTTATGACCTTCCTCACAAACATATTTTATAAGGTCTGATGCCTTAGGAAATTTATTGTAAGTATAATTGTCTAATGTTAAATAGAACTTCTGTGGTTTATCACAAACTATAAGTTCAATACGATTAGACCAATAATGTCTCTCATCTTTACTATAATACCACCTATATACTGGATATAAAAATGTATCTCTCCTTGTTTTAGACAAATATTCTATACCCTGTTTCCATTTGCTTGTTTTCTTTGTTTTTTGAAAATATTCATCAGCTTTACTATCTTTAATAGCTTCCTGATATTCCTTCATATTTTCGGTTATTGCACCCCATTGCCCTTTGTATCTAGCTAATATTACTCCCTGAGTACATTTTCCTTTTTTAAAATCATTCGCTTTTAATAATTCAACTAATAAATCTGAAGAAATTCCAATTACTACCTTCATGTCATCTTTTGATATAATACAGTTCCAAAAAGATAACTTTCCCCCTTGGGAAGAACCATTAGCACTATCTAATAGTTCAAATTCTATATTGTTATTTTCTATATTATATTCAGTATAATCATCTTCTGTATAATCTCTATAATGACCTGAAGCCCATCTCTTAGCTGTGTCCAAAGCATCTGGTTTATTACTACTAGCAATCATAGCTTGGGGGTAGTCATAAAATGTTGCTTGTTTTTTGGCAAATATATGCAATGTTGTTGGTACTTTCCACCCTTTATAATCATAATTTTCCATATTAGTTTCCTTTCATTTGAAATATATCTAAATATCCATATAACTCTGAAAATTGCTCTGGTGTTAAATGTTTTATACAATCCATCATTTTTGCCTCTACATAATTGATTTTAGTAATTCTATAATTAAATATTTTAGTAACTTCTACATCTCTACAATTAAACATATTACTATCTAAATTATAGATAGAAGTCGACCCTATTGTCTCTATCTTTTCTTCATCTTCCTTATGTTTTCTTTTTATCCATTTACCAACTTCTTCTTGCATATTATCAAGATTACAAACAATAAAAATATCATCTGCCCATCTATGAACTGTTACTGGTCTATCTAATCTACCTAGAAGCCCATGTTTTTCTAGGGCTTCTATTTCATATTCAAAATCTAAATTATATAATTTGTTAATCTTCTTCTACCTCCTTTAAGTGAGTGGCTTCTAAATCAGCCATATGAAGTGCTAATGCAAATGGATATTTTTCATAAGCTAGCCCAAGAGTATTATAATGTTCTTTAGGTTCTGTATATCCCATGTGCCATCTTATTGCATATCTTTCTACTGGTTTTAATTTGATAAATTCTTCTATCATCATTACTGACTTCTCTCCATGCCCATAAGGAATTTTATCATCTACTGTATAATATGGTTCTGTATGCCACTTACCTGTTTCTTTATCTTTAACATTTCTAGTATCTTCTGCATAATAGCAAGCTTTACATATATCGTGTAGTAATGCACATAATATACAACTATCTTCTCCTATATCTTTTATTTTTTCTTTAAATACAGGAATACTAATCTGTTCTAATAGACACTCATATACATTTAAGCTATGAACAAGTAACCCTCCTTTATACGAACCATGAAATCTAGTGCTAGCAGGGGCTCTAAAGAAATCTGTTTTCTCTATAAAGGAAATCAAATTATCTATCCCCTCTCTTTTAGTACTTTTCAATAAATCAATAAAATTATTCTTTAAATTTTCAATATCTAAATCAGTTAATTCCATAAATCCTCCTTAATTATCAAAATTTTTAATATAAAATATTATCATTACAAATGCACTAATAGATACAATAAATAGTAATGTACAAATAATAGTTAATGGAATATTTCCAAAAGCCCACGCTAGTATTCCAAATGTTCCAAAGAAACCAATACCAACAACTGATATTATAATACCTAATATTGCAGTAATTGCTTTTTCTAATTCTTCTTTCATTAACAAAACACCTTCCTTATCTTATGAAATAGGCTTTCATTTTCTTCTTCTGCGGCTAAATTCTGTTCTTGCGTTGCTAATCTTCTTAGTTCTTGTGCTTCTTCATAATCCCCTTTTCTTTCCCAATAACTTGCAGCTCTACTATATTGACAAGCGTTATTATAGTGGCAACCACTTATTATTAAGGGCATAGCATCCATCCATTCTTGATACATATTATTCTTCCTCCTTCCATTTATTATATATTAACTTATTTCTATCCCATTTATCACCATAATATTTTTTTAAATATTGTTCTGCAAATTTTTCGTATCTTAAACATTCTAATCCAAAATCTTCTTCATAATGGCATTTATCACAGGCTGTAAATACATTCATAGGAACTCCCAAACCACCCTGACTTCTTTTAATTAAATGAGCATTTGCATTATCTATAGGAACTGTCATTTGACAAAAAATACATTTATGGTTATCTCTTTCCCATACTTCTTTTTTTACTTTATCAGAAATAGAGGTTGCTATAGTCCTTGCTTTCTTTTTATTTGAGAACCCTTTATATTGCTTATATTCCTTATAATCACAGTAGTAACAATCTTGTTTTTCTATTATTTGTTTTATATTTTCATTAGTACAATAATAATATGGTTTATAATGTTTTTTTCTTATTCTTAAATATTTACAATCCATCCGTTTTCCTTTCTACTGTAATAATAGTATCATTATGATTACCACCATGTGCTACTAATAATATCTCTATTATTTCAAAACCTCTTGTTTTTCCAATACCATTACTATTCCAACCACAGCTAATACATAATCCATTAGGCTTTATTATCCTAGCTATCTCATTCTTTTGTTTACTCCAATAACTAGCTTGTGTGGTTTCTTTATTGACTGTCATATTCATTTTTTTATAACATTCACTTACCTGTCTTGGAGAAAATGGTGGGTCATATAATACCAAATCTACACAGTTATCTTTGAAAGTTTTTAAAAAATCTAAAGCATCTTTATGAAAGGTAGTAGAATACTGTGGGTCTATGTCATTTGTAATCCATGCTAAGGTACTTTCGTTTGCAAATGGGTCAATTGAATAGAGATTTCCTTTATTATATTTATTGATTAAATCATTTACAGGCTTTATCTGAAATGTGTTTTTATTAGGCATAGCCCATATTCTATTTATTTCTATTGTCCCCACTCTCCTTTCATAGAATTTATCTCTTCATCAGATAATAATTCTATTCCTAAGTCCTTACATTCTGTTATGATACCATCTATAAATCTTGACATTTCTTCTGTAGTATAAGTAGAACTGCCAAAATAACATTGTAATTGTACACCAGCTTTTCCATTTATAGTAACATTTCCTAAGTTTCTAACTAGTCGCCACTCTTCTTCTATTCTTTCTACCACATTAGGCTTAACAACTATATGAGTAAATACGCCATATCTTCCTAGCATTTCTATATATACTTCATCTTTACTCTTATTTGTTGCTTTACCTATTTCTTCCATTAGAAACCATGCGTATGCGTTAGCATCTAAGTTTCTTTTTTGCGACCTTTTTTTTATTGTTATGGCTAATTCTTTATCTTTTATCTTTTGTAATTTTTCTTCTATAGAAAAGTTAGTAGTAGATAAAGTAATAAACAAATTTCTATTTTCTATATTTATATTTTTTATATTTCCTATAAAATCCATTATGAGTTTTCTATCCTTTCTTTGGCAATATTAAAATATTTATTGTCTAATTCAATCCCTATAAATCTTCTATTTGTTTGTTTACACGCAACGCCAGTAGAACCACTACCCATACAGTTATCTAGTACAATTTCATTTTCTTTGGTATATGTTTTTATTAAATATTTTAACAATTCTACGGGCTTTTGAGTGGGATGGATATTAGGTAAATCTCTTTTAAAGTCTAATATGTTTTTAGGATAATTAGTATATTCTTGTCTGTATTCTTCCTTTCTTTCGTTCTTCTGTGCTAAGCTTTTTCCTCTTCCTTGTTTAGTAATTTTGTCTACTTTAATTATTCCTTGAGGGTTATAAGTGCATTGTTTTTTATAAAACACACATATGTCTTCCGTTATGTTTAGAAACCTTTTCTTTGCCATTAGTGGATTATCATGATTATCCTTTTTCCATACCAAAGTATATTTAAAAAGTTTTAGATTAGAATGAATAAGTAAAGTAGTAAATGGTTGTTTTGAGAAAAGTACAATAGCACCATTATCTTTTATTATCCTTTCATATTCTCTCCATAATTCGTCGAATGGAATTATAATATCCCACTTACATGCAGTTGTTCCATAAGGCAAATCACATAAAATCATATCAATACTTTTTGAAGGAATATTTTTCATTAAATTTAAACAATTTCCTCTCCATAGTATCGCTCTCTCTCTCTCTTACAGCCCCAACGGTTTGCTCGTTTTGTTTCATATAAATACCTCCTTATTTCTTTCTATAATATATTATAACATATTTTATAAATAATGTCAAGAGATTTCTTTAATTTTTTTATAAATAGTGCTACTTCTTAATTGAGACCATGGAATTTTAGCATTGTCTAATATTAGAAAATGTCCTGTTGTTCTTTCATATTTACCTATAATAACTGTATTGTCTTTTAAAATGCAATAAATCTTTTTCCCTTTCTTAAAGTTATGATGAACCATTTTCTTTCTCCTCTATTTCATAATTTACAAGCATTGTATCAAACATAGTTTGAGATTGTTCCCACTTTTCATTATCATTATTAAATATCCATTTCCCTTCTTGTGCAAAACCTTTAATTGATAATATGTCTCCTTCGACAAAAGGTGCACTATCAAATATTGGTTTCTTTATTTTAGCTAAAACTATCTCTCCACTATTCAAATTATAAAGATTTATATATCTATTCTTACCTCTCTCATTTATACTAACCACTATCCATAGATTTTTAGAGACAGTATCATCAATCAAATCTATATAACCAAAATATTGAAGCTGATATTTTACTTTTTCTTTAATTGATATATCAATATCTTCTGCTTTATTCCATAATTCAGTTAAACATTTATAGCTATCAAAGCCTGAAAATTGTTTCTCTGTTTCTTTTTCACAAAACATTTTTAGGAACATTGTCTTAACACTATATTGTTTATCTTTTTTTATCATCTTTTTGCCATAAAGTTCAATATAAGCATCTATATATTTTAATAATTTACCAATACTACCAAATTCAGAAAAATAATCTAACTTCACTAAAGTAGTAATGTCAGCTAACCCTATACCATTTTCCTTGCAGTCAACAAGTAAATCTAAAAAGGTATTATATTGTTTATCTCTTAAAGAATATAATTTATCTCCAGCTGTTTTAGATAAGCCTTTTATACTTGAAGTACCTTTGTAAATAGTAGTGTCATCACAAGAATATACATTCGTAGAATGTCTAAATTTAGGTGAGATTACTTTCACATTTTTAATCTTAGCAAGTTCTGTTCCATTCTTTATGTCATCTTCATTAGCAGCCGAATTAAGGAAAGCTGTTATAAATTGTACTGGATAATAATATCTTAAATAAGCACATACATAGCCAATCATAGAGTATGCTATTGCGTGGTTAAAACCAAACTGATAGCTGGCACTATCTTCTATTACTTGTAAAAACTCTTTTACTTCTTTTTCTGCTTCTTCTCTAGGTTTAGTTGATTTTGAACAATATCCTTCAAGTATTTGTGGCATTGCTGCTTCTAATCTATCTTTTTGTTTTCTACCAATAGCTCTACGAACATTATCAGCCTCACCACCACTAAGTCCACATGCTTGTTGTAAAAATGCTATTGTTTGCTCTTGATATACTAAATACCCATAACTATTTGCCAAAACATTATCTATAAGCTGAGATGGATTTTTATGTTTATGGTGAGCAAATACTTCATCTCTATAACTTGTTCCTGAAGGTCTAATACAAGCTGTAACTAAAGTTAAATCATCTATACTTTTTACATTAAATGTTTTCATAGAATTGTAAGCAAAAGAACTTTCAAATTGAAATATTCCAACAGGACTTATTTTAATATCTCTCCATACATTTTGGTCTTCCCAATTAATTTGATAACTTTTAGGGTATGGCTTTCCTAACATATTATAAGTATCTTGAATGATACCTACATTCTTCAAACCCAAAATATCATATTTAACTAAACCACACTCATGTACTTCTTCCATATCTATATCTAATATAACCTTATTGTCTTTGTCAAAGAATACCCCATAGTTGTCAGGTAATGATATAGGACTAGCTACTACTCCAGCAGGATGAAAACCTTGAGATATTACTGTATTCAATAATCCATCAAAATAATAAAATAAATTTTTATATTTTTCCCTAGCTTCTTCAGGAGATAAGCTATATAAGTCTTTAATTTTTTTTACTTCATCTAAAGGAATTTCTAAAGCTCTTCCTATTTCATCTATTGTTCCCTTATCAGAAATAGTTCCAAGACTAAGTATATAAGCAGTTTTATTATGTCCAAATCTATCCATAATATAGTTATATACTTTTTCTCTGTCATTTGGGGCAAAGTCTAAATCAATATCTCCTACTTCTGTTCTAAATTCATTACAAAATCTTGAGAATATTGTGTTCCACCTAATTGGGTCTACATCTATTATATCTACAATATAGGCTATAGTTGAACCACAACAACTTCCTCTACCAAAGCCCCTAGGTATGTGATTATCTTCACACCATTGAGAAATTTGTGCCATTCCTAATATAAAACCAATCATATTAACTTTTTTAAAAACTCTAAATTCTTCTCGAATATTTTCAATATATTTAGGGTTCTTTTTTATAATGCCTTTATCAAGTTTTTCTTTATATTTTTTGTTTATCAGTTCTTGCAAATCTTTTTCATCATTATCAGAAACAATAGGGTATTTTATAGAGTAATCATCTGTTATCTCTTCACAACTATTAGCAATTATATTTGTATTTTCAATAGCCTCTTCAATTATTTCTAAAGGAAGTGCATTTTGAACCTGAAAAGCTTTTCTAAAATCTTCATAATTTTTAATAACTAAGTCAAAGTCATCTTCATTTCCATAACTTTTATGTTTGGCTTTTAATAATATCTTTCTACATTCTGCTTTATATTGTGACACAGAATGACTATCACCTGTAGCTACTAATGGTTTATTATATTTTTTAGAAAGTTCTAATAAATACTGATTATATTTGTATTGTTCATGTTCTGGGTCGTTATGATATTGAATTTCATAATAGTCATAATTTTCACAAAGCTTATTATAATCTTCTGTTGATATATTGTCTTTATCTGCCAAAGGAGATTTTAAACAAGCTGATATTTTTATAATATGTGAAGATATATTAAAGAATTCTTCAAAAGATAACCTAGGATTATAATAAAAATGTTCCTCATCTGTAGCCCTGCCTACAAGTTCATTAAGCTCTTTAAACCCTTCTCTGTCTTTAGCAATAAGAATAGTATGATAATTATCTCTAACCTTAGGTTCTAATTTAGCAGTTAAATATATTTCACAACCATGTAAATATTTAATTCCTTTTTCTTTACAATATTGTCTTTTTGCAAAGTGCTGATATATATTTCCATGTTCAGTAAAACATATTGCCTTAATATTATTTTCAACGCAAAAGTCTACATATTCTTTAAAATTAGTACAACTATCTAGTAAACTTAATTCAGTATGTACATGTAGTGGAACATAATTATTCATATTTACCTCCTATAAATTATTTAATATTTTTACAGCTTTGAAAGCATCGTTTACAGTTAAGCCTGTCTTATAATTTGTTTGTATCAAATATTCTTGTTGTTCTTCCAGCATATCATTGTCATCATCAATTATTATATAAGCATCTAAAGGACTTTTTAATTCTATCATATCATGAAGGAAATTGTCTATCTCTAGTCCTCTATTAGTTCCTAAGTGTTTTGTATAGCCTATTATTCTATTAGAATAACGCCCTAGTGCTTTATTTAATCTTTCTATCTTATCTTTAGATAATCGCCATGTACTAGATACACAAATTAAAGCATCTGTTGTATCTAGTATATAAAATAAAATCTTTAAGCATTTTGGGTCAAAGGGTATGCCACCTTGTCTTAAATAAGTGTCTACATATTTTTCATGTCCTAATCTGTCGTGTTCTGATACTATATAGTCTTCACTATTTAGAACTCCATCCACATCTAAAAATATTAGTTTCAATATTATTCCCCCTTAAAATACATATCCATTTCTGGGTTTTCATATACTTCATATCTTATCAAAGCACAATATTCATATCTTTTTAAGCCTTTCATATCAGTTGTTTGTAATGGATATATATTTATATCATATACTGTCTTCCCTGCTATAAAGTCATTTATTCTATCTTCTAGTGCAACACAACTTAATTCTCTAAAAATCTTTACTTTTTCTCCTGTATAATTATCCATTATTCTTTACCTCCTTCAAACAAATCTGCGTCTCCATAACCAGCAGATACAATTTTAATACTTGGAACTTTATTATGAACTAAATCTTCTCCATATGTCCTCTTATAATAATTAAGTTTATTTTTTATACTTCTATATCTGTTTATAATAAATTCTGTATCTTTTTGTCCTGGAATAGTAACTTCTACCCCAACTGTTTGAGCATGTTCTCTCAAAGCTTCATTAAAAATATCTTCTAATTCTTTTATGGTCTCTATTTTTCTTAACATTTTATTCCTCCAAAACACTCTTCAAATATTTTTCTTTCTTTAACATCCTCTTCCTTATAAATGTCTGTTTTCCTTCCTTCTTCACTAATTAGCCATCCCTTATTCCTAAATTTAGAATATTCTTGTGTTTCATAATCTTCTAAGGTAGTATATACTATATTTTCATACATAACTAATTTCTCTCGCTGTAATTGTCTCATCATTTTTTTTATTAGGTCATAAGGTTGTTGTACCTCTTCAGCAATAACTTTAGAGCTCAGAGCCCTGCCTGAAGTCAAAAAACAACAATCTATTTTGGACAAAATTCTAATAATCTCATTCTTTATTTCTTCACTTCCCACTATTTCTTACCTCCTTTATATCTATTATAACACATATTTATTAAAAAGTCAATACCTTAAGTAAAAAAAGATACTGCTTCTAGTTCTTTTTCTCTTAATGCTTCTTCACTAATAGAATTAAAATATTCCATTCTTTCTTGATATTCCTTCAAATATTCACATTTATCCCTATGGTTGCACAAGTTTTCACAATAAAATGAAGTTCCTGCATTTATCTCTTTTGGTGTCCAATATGTTTTATCATCTTCAAATGCTTCTATTTCATTTATTTTGGCTTCAATAAATAATTGTGTTTCTATTTTCCTCTCTGGTGTAAAATCATAATATACCATATAATCTTGTATAGTATATTTAGATTTTATAGAAGATGGTAGGGGGTCAAAAGAATTACTTAATACAGCACTATCTACCATTTCTTCTACTTCTAATGGTGTAAAAACATTAGACGATGTTAATTCTTTAGTTATATCAGACTTAAGTTTTTCTAATATAAATCCTCTTTCTGCTACGACCGTTTTAGTTTTACCATTTTTTAAAGGATAAGAAATTTCTACATATTTTAGCATATTCCAAGCTAAATCTTTTACTTTATATCCCATCTGTTCCATTGCTAAGCCATATAATATTAACTGACGCCCTTTTTCTTCTAAGTCTTTATTTGAAAACTTGCTACTTGTTTTATAGTCTATAATAGAGATTGTCTCATCTTCATTGTAAACAAGTAAATCTATAATCCCTTGTAAATATTTACCACCTAGCTCAAATAAAAATAACTTTTCTGTCTCCCACTTTTTATATTCTTTTTTATGGTAATCTTGAGCAAAGCACCTTATATCCTTTACCCATTTATCCTTAATAGTATCTGAAGGAAAATGAATATCTAATATTTCTGCTTGATTTAATATATCTTCTATCTCTTTTGAAAGGTTTATATCTTTATTATTCTGTAATTGTTCTAATGCTGAATGTATTTTTGTCCCAGCAAAACTATATATATTTTCTTTCGGTTCTGCATGTTCCATATATGTTTGCCAATATTCCCAGCCACAATTATCTACTGTGTTTAATCTACTTATTGAATAAATAGGTATACCTTTATCCTTAAGTTCTTTTATCTTTTCTTTAACTTCCATATATCCTCCTATTTTTTATCTGTTTGACTATCTTCATAATTCCAATCACATATCCATGTTGCTTTATAAATATCTTCATTTATTTTTGTATTACAATGGTAGCACTCTTGTACAAACGGAGAGTAAATTTTACCACATTGTGGACAACGCCACCCTTCCTGACACATATTTTTTACACAACTTAACATTATTCTACCTCCACTTCATTATTATCAGCATAAACTTCTAATATTTGTTTTACTAAATTTATCGCATCAAGTATAATATCTTCATCATTTTCATCTATATCTATATAATCAGCCCCTATTATACTTCCTACATAATTATCTTTGACATAATTATGAACTAATTCTAATATTTCTTTGTCAATTTTGTTTTGTGCCTCTTCATCTATTAACAATCTAGTATCATCAGCCATATTCATATTTCTCCTTCCTCCTTTTTTAAAATTATTTATATAACATTGTTGAGCAGATATTATATATAATATAGTTTCCTGTATTTCTATGAGTTCTTCGGCTCTATTTATATTTTCTTTGTGCTTCTTTTCATATTCTATCCAGTCTACCATAGTTTTTATAGCTCTTTTTTCTTTTTTAGTTAAATAGTTTCTTTTACACATAATCTACATCCACCCCTAGGTAACAAAATAATTCTGCTAACAAATCATATCCATATTCTCTAAAACTTTTCGTTTCATAATCTTCTATTTCATCATTATCATATTTCTCAAGGTTTTCTTTATTAACTACCATTATACAATCATTATCAACCATTACTTTATATCTATCTTTATTTTCTAAAACCTCATCAAATAAAGCTCTATCCTCATCATTTATATACATATATTATTCCTCCCCCATAATATCTTTATATAATATATCAAATTGTGAGTTCTCTATTAACTCAATTTGTTTATCTGTCATATCATTAACATCATTAAACCACATATATATATCGTCTAACCATTCTTCAAAATCATCTTCGTTCTCAAAGTCTTCCCTATATCTGTCAAAGTCATCGCAACCCCATACACAGGTTCCTTGATAATAATCATATCCGCCTTTGTTTACAATATCAATAAGAGAAGTAAAAATTCTATCTGGGTCACTCATATCTCCTATGTAATGACCATTTACCCACACTCTTTCTGCATGATTATCATCATTCCATCTTATTACACTTATCTTTTTCATTTTAATATCCTCCTTCCTTTTTTATTAAATAATCTGTTAAAAAGATATAGGCTCTTGTACAACATAGATACAAATCACAACTCTGATAAGTAAATAATGTTTTATAGTTTCCATGATTTCCTTGTTTAATCTCAACATACCAATCTAATACAGGAGTATATCCAATTTCTAATGACAGACTATATTCATTTCTCCAATTATTAAATAATGTTATTAGCTCATTCATCTTCACAAATCCTTTCAAAATATTGTTTTATTCATATAACCCATACTTCCACCAATTCATGTACAGTTCTTCTTTCGGCTTGTTTTGTAAAATCTTCTCAATATCTCTCCAATGTTCTCTTTCTTCTTTTAGTTCTTCTATATAATGTTTATTTCCTTCTTTATCATCATCAATATAATCTTTTATAGTTTCTGTATAATGTACTATTTCTTGATGTGCATATTCTTTTATTAAGTCTATTTGCTTATCTTTCTTATTCAGTTCTTTTACCCATCTATAACAGTCATATTCTTTATATATTTTTTCATATTTTGCTATCTTTTCCTGCTGTTCTTTTATTAAAGATACCGCCATATCTATATCGTTAATAAGACATACTGTGCTATCATCATCTATAACTGTTTTTAATTCTGCATGTTTTATATTGTTTTCTAATCTATTTATCATTTCTAATTGACTATTTTTCATTTTTAATCACACTCCTACACGGTGTATTACAACCTTTTTTATCTCTTCTTCATTTTGGGGAAATTCTATACTTGCTAAACATTTGCAACAATCATCATATAAATATTTTGCACATTTGAATTTTATTTCTAACTCCTGTATCTTTTTTCTTGCATCTTCTCTTTCTGCTAATAAATAATCAACTAACTCAAAGAAAAAATTTTTGTCTATGTTTGCAATGATAGGTGCATTAGCTTTAAATTTTTCATATTCTTGTAGAAAATCTTCTAATTCTTGTTTATTCATATCCAACCTAATTCTTTACATTTTAAGTTTATTACTTTTATTTCTTGCATATTTAATATAGGATTTCTATATCTACCTAATTCCCTATATCCTTCTCTTCTTTCACTTGCACCTATTTCAACTACCTTGCCTTCTATATGAAATCTAATAAATAATGTATAAAACACGCCTTTTATAGTTCCTTGTTGTGTATATTCTATTACTCTGCAATCTTGTGTTGTCCATTTATTAGGCTCTTCTTTTTCTTCTTCTGTATGATTGTCATATTTTTTATATCCTAACTCTTCAAATAATTTATCTGCTTCAGTCATTTGTACTTCCCCTTTCTAAATAGTCACAACTTACATATCCCCTTTTTACCAACTCGCACAAAAATTCTAATGCGGTTCTAGTATCTCTATATTTACAGTTGGCATTTTTATGTATGCGTGGGTCATCATCTTCCCATTTTACTATATCAACCATTACTGAACTTAAAAATATATATTGAACTCCTCTTGAAAAACATAAATAATAGCAACAATCATAAGGTTTTTTACATTTTTTAAATCCTATTTTTTCAAATTCTTTTATATCCTTTATTGGAACTAACATATTATCCTCCTTAATTTTCATTATTTTTTTTAAAACAATAGTTATTAAGTAATATCTCAAAATTTTCTTTTCCTAAATCACTTGGGGAGTTTTTACTTCCTTTTTTCAAAATATTATTATCTTTATCATACATACAATAAATTTCCTTACTATTATTAAAAATTCCACCTGTAAGTTTTTGGCATTGTAACATTAAATGTTCTATCGTTATTCCTTCATCTAATGCAAGTATAATCTTATTTACAGGCAAAGACTTTATTATTCTAGCTTGTGTGTCAGTTATATTGCAATTACCTAAAGCCAAAGCATTATGATACCCATAACTATCTAACTGCATAACAAACTTTTCACTTTCTCCTATGATTACAAAATCAGAATTTTCTATATCCTTGTAATTTTCATATATTCCATATAAATGCTTTCCTTTAGAAAAGTTTAAAATGGCTTTCCATTTTGGATTACTACCAAGGTCATTAAAATTATATCTACCCGTTGCCCCCACCAGCATACCATTTTTATCATACCACGGAACTACTATCCTATTTGTTTCAGTATCATATCTAATATCAAATTTATACTGAGTGGTTAAAGTAATATTGTCTTTTAAAAATCTAATATTAGGATGTCTTATAAAATTTTCCATATCTTTTTGTGTATATATAGCTTCTGTTTCTTTTTTTTTCTTTCTTCTTTTATATAATCCATCAAATATAAAAGGTGTACTGATATTCTTAATATCTTTTATACCTAAAATCTTTAATATACAATTTATTGTAGTTGATATACTCCAATTATTATGAGTTGCAATTAGTTTTACAAAACCTCCTCCAAAACCTTTACTAAAAACATAAGTTTGTAATGTGGTACAATCAATCCATACTGAAGTAGGGTTACCGCCATCATAATACGCACATCTTATTTCATTTTTAGTATCAGAAAAAGAGATAGAATGAAAATCAGTTATTCTTAATATCTTTATAATATCATCAGGTCTATTACTTAGATATTCTGTTAAAAATTCTACTGACATTATTCCATCTCCTTTCTAAATTCTATTTTCTTCTCCTACTTTTCTACATATACCCATTTCTTTCCATTTATTTGCAAATGGTACAAATTCATATAAAGCTACTTGTCCAACTTCTCCATTTCTACTTTTCGTATGGAAAAATATTTTATAATACTTGTTCTCTTCATTAGCAATTACAATATCTTCTTTCGCCCCAGTCTCTAGTGATACAGAATATGGCTGTATATCTTGTGGACACCCTGCATATTCATCTTTCCATACATCTCTAAACATAAAAATTTCTTCATATATTTCAGAAATTTGTTTACTATTAGATAGTGCACTTTCACTAAGATACCTTACTTTACCTTTAGTAGACAATGAAAGTTGAACTGGTGTAATAATTGCTATTCCTTCTTTAGAAGCTACTTGAAAAAGTTCCTTGCTATCATTTAAGAAAGATTGCCAAATACTATCTGTTGTACTATCAACTTTAAATGTATCATAGACAAACAATTCAAAATTTTGTTTTGCTAATTTCTTTATTGTTCTTTTTACATTTTTCATTCCATAATCATACACTCTTTGAAACAAAATATATTCCAAATATTCTTTTTTTACAATTTCATCTGCCTTTTTAAAATATTCCATATCTTTTTTAGTAAATTCAAAAGTCTTTAGTTTATTTCTGTCAATTCCCCAATAGTCTAACCTTGAAGTAAGCACATGAATATAAAGTAAATCTTTAAATATTATAACATCTTGTTCATTACTAATTATACATGTTTTTATATGTTGTTCAGCCAAAGGCATAACAATGTTTTCAAAAACAAAACTTGTTTTTCCCCCATTTGTATAACTAGCAAACATAGTTAGTCCTTTTTTTGGTATTCCATTACAAAAACTATTCAAAAGTGGAGAATATTTATTAAATTGTAATCCCACATATTCTCCCATTTGTTTTAATTGTAAGTCTTTTTCTGTATAATTAAGAGTTTGAAGGTTTAAATCATGAGTAATATTCAAAGCTATAGAATTAAGTTGTGCATCAAAATAATCTACTACTTCATCAGCTGTATTTAAAGAATTTAAAATTTTTAAATTGTGTTGAACATCAAATCCTTTATCTTCAAGTTTTATCAATAAGTTATTTTTTACTAGTGCATTATAATATGCCTCTGTGTTGTCATCTTCCAATAAATCAATAGCTTCTTCTACAGATTTCCAACCACCCCTGCTTTCATATTCTGCTTTTAATTCAGGGTAATCATTTAAAAATGTAGAGATTGATATTTCATCAAAGCTTTTTATGCCCTTTTTAACCATATTAAAGCCTAAATTATAATAATATTTTCCATCAACAGTCATTAAATCTTTGTCAGGGTCTATAGGAAAATCGTTATATAATTCAAGTGGGTTCTTATATAATGACAAAACAAAATTTCCTTCTAGCGGTATTCTATTTTTAGTTAAGCTTGTTCTCAAAATAAAACCTCCTTTAGTCATCTAAAAATTCAGATAAATCTCTTTTAGTTGTAGGTATACTTACTCTCTGTTTTTGAACTTCTTTAACATCTACAATTTTTTCATTCTCTATCCTGTTACTAATTTTCTTCTGCTCACTTTTCCTTACTTTTTCAATATTATTTCTTATTATTGCACATAAATAAGATACTTTATGATAAATATTTTCAAATTGTTTTTTAGAAGCATATAATAGACTATCATTACAATAGTTAATAGTCTTTAAAATCAACACATAATCATATTTTTTATGAAGTTCTTTCATTTTCTTTGATAGTGGCGTACAATAACTTTGTGTTGTACCATAATCTAAATATCTTCTACTCATTACATCTATAACTGTTTTATAAGCTTCTAGTTCTCTATCAGGGATTTTTTCTTTTTTATCTTTACCTTCTATTTCTCCATTATCTATAAGTCTCTTTTTTATTTTGTCCAATTTATATAAAGAAATATCAAGTTTTTGTGCTATGTCTTTTCTTTTCTCCCCATTTTTTAATAAAACCTTAACTTTTTTTTCTATATTATTCATATTATTCTCCTTCTAAGATTTTTATATAATAAAAAGGAAGAAAAATCTTCCCTTTTATTCTGCCTTTTCTTCTAGTAAATTTTCAGGAACTTCTATATCTAAAAGATTAGCTAATGCAATAATATCATTTTTGTCTTGTTTCTTTGTTACATCTGCAAATGTAGTATATCCCAATTGTTTCATCATATTTCCTACTTCTGCCCTCTTCTCACTATCTGCCTTAGTAAAAGCTTTTTTACAACTGTCTATAACAGGGTCTAAAATTGTTTTTTCAGCCTTTTGTTTTTTCTTTTTCTCAAATTCAACGCTATCAAACATATCGGCTTCAACAATATCAAATGCGTTCATATATAAATATCTTCTTAAATATGTTTCAGTTCCACCTAAAGCCTGTACTGCATTTGCCCCCTTTAATTCTAAATCTCTTAAAGGACTTTCATATTGTACCATTCTATATTCTGGAACACCATTTTCATTAGTATATTCATTCTCACAGTCTATTACATTTAATATTCCCTTTTCACTAGTAAAGGTTACTTGTGTAAATAACTTATATTCATTACATAATTCTATAATTGAAGGTAGGAAATCTCCTAACTCATAATATTTGAAGCCTGAATAACTATTTTCACCTGATTTTTTTAATTCCCTCTCAGCTAATCTTGCTTTTACTTTTTGTATTTTTTCATAAATATTCATATAATCTCTCCCTTTCTTTAATTAAATGGATTTTCTAAAGCTTCCTTTAAAGCCATGTTATCAATAGTTTCATTTTGAGTATCACCATAATTATAAATTTGACTTTTAAATTCATTTTCAGTACAGTTTAATGGAGTATATACTGCACCATCTTTTGCTAAAGTATTATTTGGTCTAGTTAAACAAATAATTTCTTGTGCTTCTGTAACAATATTAGACATATATTCAGTTATATCTCTTCCTGCATTTTTTATTTCAAATTGAATATCTTTTGGTAAAGTTTCTAATGGTGGTAATATCATTTGAGCCCCTCTAACATATTGAGCCTCCCAAATAGCTTTTACAAAGCCTTGTTCTTTTGTTGGTTGCATATTTGCTTTTCTATGTCTAATAATTTCAATATCATTTTGGTTCTTAAAGTCAAATCTGTTAGTAATAAATTCTACCTGAATTGGATAATATTTATTCCTTTTATCTTTGTAAGAATACTGACTGATATAAGCATTAAGAATAAATTTGTTTGCTTTATCTTTTTCATCTAGTCCTTCATAATTATAAAATAAATCTAAAGACATTGTTAGTTCTGGTCTTGTAATAGAAGGAACAGTTTTTATGCTTTTTACATTAAAATTATTATAGAATTTTCCTTTATATTCAGTAATAGCAAACTCGCCTTTCACTTCATATATGGTATTTAAAGGAAGTAAATTAAGTTGTTCACTTATATAATCTATAAAGTCCTCTCTATAAATAAATTCTTTGTCTTTGTTCCCTGTTGTTCCTAAATTAGTTATCAATTTAGAAGCAAATGATATTTGTTTTAGTTTCTCACTATCAAATCTTTGGTCGTATGGAAGATAATATCTACCTTGTTTATCTTTTAAATATACTGATATTTTTCCATTATTTAATGTATCTCCATTTATTTGAACAAAGGCTGAATTATTGTCATTCTGTTTTACCATAAACTTCATTACTCTGCTTCCATTACTTAAATGTTTAATTCCTTTATTATCTTTTAGTTGTATGATAGTTCCTATAAACCTAAAAGTATTCATATAATATATCCCCTTTTATTCTTTTACTTTTATACTTTCTTCTAATTCTTTTTTAGCTTCTTCAGCTGCCTTTCTATTTTCTTCTTCTCTTTTAGCTGCCTCTTCTTGAGCCTTTACAAGATTTTCTAATTGACTTACAAAACCAACTAAATTACTTCCACAGCTTATCAAATTTACATATTTTTGTGTTTGTTTTTCTGGTTGTAAAGTTCTAATTCCTTTCTTAATTCTTTCTAATTCTCCCTTAAAAAATTCTAAGTTATTATTCATCTATTTTTTCCTCCTCTTTCTTTTCTTTTTTTACATTCTTTTTAGGCGTATAAAAATCTACATAGGCACCACAATTAACTGTTAAAGTACTTCCACAATGTGGACATCCATGAATGATAGCTCTTTTAATTACATAAGGACTTTTATATTTCTTTTCACTCTCTTCTCTATAAGCTTTAAATTCTTTTAACATATCTTTATCCTTTTTTATTGGGACTAAGACAGGCTTTCCTTCTTCATCTCTACATTTTGGACAAAGCACTTTAAAAAGTTCTTTTTTTACTTTTGTTTCCTTTTCTTTGTCATTATTTTGAGTAGTTGTTAATGTTAGATTTTCTTCCATCTACATTTCTCCTTCCATAATATTATATATATATTTAACACAACGACTTAATGTATTAAATAATATGTCTAAAATCTGTCCTTCTGTGTTATTATAATTTAATGTTATTCTTAATGTTCCACTTATATAGTCATTTGGAACTTTCATTTCTTTTAACACATAAGAAATCTCTTCACTATTTGAATGACAAGCTGAGCCAACTGATACATCTATTCCTTCTGTCATAAGCATTACTTGTAAAGTCCTACTATCTATACCCTTAAAAGATAAGTTAATATTATTACATACTCTAGGGGCACTACGATTATTAAATATGACTTTGTCTTTAAATTCTTGAGATAACTTATTCTCAAAATCATTTCTAAGTTTTTCTATTCTTTGTCTGTTCTTATCCCAGTTATTAACTGCCTCTGATAAACAAGTTACTAATATATAATCTCCAAAAACATTTTCTGTCCCTGACCTTAAACCTTTTTCTTGACCACCACCAAATATTAAAGGTTTAATATCTATATCTTTCTTTTTATAAAGAACTCCTGTCCCTTTTAATGCCCCAAATTTATGACCAGATAAAGATAGCAAATCGCAATAAGAAGTGTCAATAGGATTTATTCCTATAGATTGAACAGCATCTGTATGAAAAACAGCACCATATTTCTGAGTTAATTGGTAAATTTCTCTGACTGGTTGAATAACTCCTGTCTCATTATTTACAGTCATTATAGAAACTAATCTTGTATTTTTACTGATATTATTCTTTAATTGTTGAATATCTATCATTCCATTCTTTTTAACATCAATATATTTTACAACAAACCCTCTTTTCTCTAATTCTTTTGCACTTTCTAAAATGGCTGGATGTTCTATTTTACTAACTATTAGTTCGTTCCTACCAATATATTTAGGACTATCACTATACATTATACCAAATAAAGCCATATTATCACTTTCTGTTCCTCCTGAAGTAAATATTATTTCTTCTGTTTCACAACTAAGAATATGTGCAAGAGCTTCTCTCGCTATATCTAATAATTGTTTAGCTCTAATCCCTATGTTATGAGAAGAAGAAGGATTTCCAAACAGGTTCAAAAAATTGGTAGAATTATATATTTTATCAAACATTTCTTTATTTAATAAAGAACTTCCTGCATAATCTAAATATAACATATTATCTCCTTTTTCTTTTATTCTTTTCTGTTTTTATTTTAGGACACATAATTATATTTGCTCTAAAACTTTGTTTACAATTAAGGTTACATTCCTGACATTTTGTATTATAAGTAATTATACCTTCTGTATTTTTGTAAAATATGTTTAAGTCTCTCACATTTTTTTGCCCCCTTTTCTATAATACCTTAATATATACTGTTCGCCTTCCCCAGTTTAGTGCTTCTTGGTGCGTATTGAAGAAAATATCTATTCTATTTCCGTTTATAGCCCCACCTCTATCTTCCACAACATAAGTTCCATATCCTTTTATTTCAATCTGAGTTCCAAATTTATAGGTAGAAGGTGCAGCAATAGTATGATTTGCCTGTGCTTTTTTACCACTTGCTGTTATTCCATTTGTTTTACCACAACAATTTATACAAGGACAATATCCTGTTGCTTCTACAGCTATCCATCCTGAACTATTGCTAGAAGAATTTTTAGTTGTAGTTGTTGTTTTTGTAGTGGTTTTTTTTGTGGTACTACCAGAGGAACTATTACTAGATTTTGTTGTTTCAGTTCTTCCTTTATCTATAGTTCCCCTTGTCGTAATTTTATCTTCCTTCTGTTCTGTTTTTTCTTCTTCTTTTTGAGCAGTCTCAACTTGAGTAGTTTTTTCTGCTGTATTTTCTTCTATTGTATTTATGCTATAATCTATAGTATTTGCAGGTGCTATAGACACACCAGATACAGGTAATTGTAAAATATTAGTTTGTTTTTCCATAAAATTTAAAAATAATGGCGTTATATATATTATCAATATAGTCAATAATAAAATTATAATTGATTTAAAAATCAATTTTATTTTATTCATTTTGCTTCTCTCCTATCTTCTTTTAATTTGTAACAGCGTATTGAGCTAAAATATTATTTGCATTTTTCTCTTCATCTCTTACATAAATTTGGGTAGTACTAATATTAGTATGTCCTAATACTGCCTTTATTCCAGATATATCCACACCTTTATTATGCAAACTTGTTGCTAAGCTTCTTCTCAAGCTATGGGCAGATATTCTCTTATTTATTCCTGCTTTTTCGGCTATTTTTAATATAGTTTTATCTATATTAGAAGCGTTCATAGGATTTCCCCAATTAGAAATAAATAAATTAAAATAAGGACTATCTTTTCTTTCATTCTCTATATAATCATCTAGTAATTTTACCACTTCACTATTCACAAACATAGTTTGTATTTTATTTCTTTTTCTTCTAAAAGTAATTTGCCCTACAATGTTTCCATTTTCATCTTGGATTTTTTTGTATTTTCTAATATCTATGTTAATTAGTTCATCTATTCTTAATCCATTATTTAAAAATAAATGGAACATAGCTTTTTCTCTTTTAGAATTACAACAATTTAGAAATCTTTGTTGCTCTTCATCTGTCAAGAATGTTCTTCTCTCTACATTTGGGCGAGAATTAAGTTTAGATATAACATAAGGGGCATAATTTTCTTTCATTTTTTTATCTTTAATTAAATAAATACAAAAAGCACTTATTCCTTCTAGTTTAGTTTTTATAGAATTATCACAATTTTGTCTCTTATTTCTTAAGTAATCTACAAAATCTACTAAATCACTTAACTGCATTTTAGAAAATTCATCTACAGTCTTTATGTTTTTAAATTTTATATATTCTTTTATTTGTTTTGAATAGTTACTTTTTGTTGTTTCTGTTTTCAATAATTTTAAAAAACTTTCTAATTCTTTCATATTTCATTCCCTCTCTCTCTTAATCTATATATATTATAGCATATTTTTGAAAGAATGTCAATAGTTTTTTATCATTTTTTTTTATTTTTTTTCATAATTATCTTCAATGCTAATATAAAGTTTGTTGTCTTTTATATCTGTAATCTGTCCTCTATTATATTCATCATCACTCATATCTACAAAATAAAGTTCATTTTCTGTACCTTTGTTTATTATGACTTGAATAATAGTATCTTCATTAAAATGTTCTTTATTGTTAATATCTATCATCTTATCATAATTATCTATAACAATCAATAATGTGTCTACAATATTAACCTCCATATCATCATCTGTATAAGAGCTACAGTCTATCATTTCTTTTTTAGACTGTAGATTAAATTCTATAATATTTTCTTTATCAATTCTATAAATATTATATGCCCCATCTTCCATTGTTACTAAATCTATATATTTTATATCCATATTTTTCTCCTATTTCTTATTGTTTTTATTCTTCAATTCAAAATTATATACTGCACTAACTATAATAGGTGTTACAAATCCTATTAAATAAGGGGCAACAAATCCTGCATATAAAGTAGATACAAAAATTGATAAGAAAACACTTGCTAAAGTAATAACCATTACTAATATCATTTTTAATTTCATTCTATAATTCCTCCTTTATTTCTATATTATTTTTTCTACAAAATTTTTCAATAGTCTTAATTACTTCACTATCAACACCTTTTTGTCTTTTTAAATAATCTAAAATATAAATAGCACAAGGTTGTTTGGTAACTTTTCCATCATCATCTATAATAACAAAGTCTGCATTTAGTCTGTCTTCCATTATTTGTTCTTTATGATACCACCAAGTAGGGCATATTGCCAACTTTGCATCTCTTAAATCAGACCAAACCTTTCCTTTTTCTGACCAACCAGCTATTCCTTTCCTTGCGTATTTTCCTGTCGTTCTATTTTGAATTTTTACTCCTAACATTTATAGACCTCCTTTTTTATTATTTACTAAAATGGTAAATTTCCATCATCAATTACTTCAAAATCTGATTGTGGCGTTGTTTGATTTTGGGCTTTACTGTTATTAGTTCCTCCTGAAATAACATCGAAATCCATTACAACAATTTTCCATGAAGTAACTTCTGTATTTCCATTTTTTGGTGTGTATTTATCAAAAGTTAAAAATCCATTTTTTATATTTATTTGTGTTTTATTTTCTAAATTTACTCCTTTTTTAAATTGTAATGCAATATAAGCATTTTTATAACTTCCATCTGGTTGTTTATTTCCTATTGATGTACTATAAAATCCTTTATCATTCTTAAAAACTACTGTTTGTCCTTCTATTTTACTTGTTAACATAATTAAAATCATCCTTTCTTTATTTACTATTTCTAAAAAAACTATCTAAATATCTTTCCCTTATTTCTTGAAAAGAAATAGGTGTATATTTAATTCTTTCAACACTTACACACAAATGATTATTTGGGTTCATGTTTGGAAACTCATCTCCTAATGGAGTATCATGAATATGCCCATGAATATTAAAATCATAATCACTAATATAAATTGGTTCATGAGATAATAATACCTTTTGTGTTTGATTGTATTTATCTACATATATTAACTCATATGGTTTATCTATAACCTCATCAAAACCTATGCTTTTCCAAGAAGTCTCGCCTCTATCTCTATCATGATTTCCTTTAACTAAAATCTTATATCCATTTAATTGTGAAACTATATCTTTTAATTTAGGGGCAGAGGCAAAACCAAAGTCACCTAGAAAATATACAGTATCTCTATCTGTAACTACACTATTCCAATTAGAAATCATTTTGCTGTTCATTTCATCTACAGAGTGAAATGGTCTTTCACAATAAGGTATAATACTTTTATGATAGAAATGGGTATCAGCAATGAAATAAATCATTAGTCATCATCCTCTCTTTCATCCTTTTCTTTATTGTTTTTTGCCTCTTTTATAAGACTTTCATATACTTCAGGGTAAGTATATCTAAATAATTCACATATTTCCTTTAAAGCTTTATCAGCATAATTGTATTTTCTTTCAACTATTGAATTGTCATAAGTGTCTAAAGTTATTCTGTTTTTCAAAATATTAAAAATCGAAGTAATTATATCTCCCTTGTCTGAAGTACTATGTTGAAATAAATATTTTAGTTCCAATAATTCTTCATAATCTTTTAATGATATTTGAACATATTGATTTTCTTTATCTATCATCACTCCACCTCCTTTTTATTATAGGTTATTTTGTTGTTTCAATTCACCTTTCTTTATTTATTATATCATATTTCCAAGTGAATGTCAAGCATATTTTTAAAAATTTTAAATCTTTTTTATAAAATACATATTGTCCTGTTGTCTTATACTATACTTGTCAGGATATATAAGCTTCAAAGCTTCATGTACTTGTTTTAAATTAAATACATATCCTTCTTTTCCTTCTTTAAATCTTTCCACGCATTTCTCTACTATATCAGTTTGATAGGTTTGTAAACTTGAATAATAAGCTTCTCTTGTCTGGCATGGTTCAGGTTGTGACAAAGAAGTATATTGGAAACTTTCATTATATAAACCATTATTTATTACTATTAAGCAATCAGTTAATTGTATTACTTTCCCTTCTTTTATAACCTTATATAAACATCCATCACTATCATAATTATATACTTCTAACCTTACACTTTCTCCTACTTTAAAATCTTTTTTATCCATTTTTATCCTCCTTATAATATTCTTCATAGTAATCTTGATATTTTCCTAAATAATAACTAACATCTCTTTTTTCTTTTATTCCTTCTAATACTAAAATCAATGTCTGTAATATATGTTCTTCGCCTTTATAAAAATCTTCTGTATTAAATATAGTCATTGGTTGCTCATTTAAAATACAGTATATATTTCTATAATGTCCTTTTAAAGTTCGTATTAACAATTCTAATGTTTCATTATCCATTTTATACCTCCTTAATCATATTCTATATCTGCTTCAATATGTAATATTCTATTGCAATACCATGGGTTAGATGTGTCTTCTAACCATAATGCTATATCTACTGCATATACAATATCATTTATATCTGTGCCCGATATATCGCCTAACTTAAAGGTTCTTTCGCATATTTCTTTATCTGAATTTATTAGTTCTGCTTTAACTTCTAAATTTATAAAGTTTCTAGGGTTGCTCTCAAACCCCTTTATTACTCTTAATTCTTTTCTTCCCATATATCCTCCTAATAATTTTCAAGTAATACTTGTTTATAATATTTATAATCTCCATCATGTTCTGTATTTTTGCATACAGATAATAAACATATCTTATCAGTATCTAAAAATTTTCTTAAATATTTTATTTTCTTTAATGATATATTAGATAACTCACGGTAACCTTCTTCAAAATATTTTTTACAATTCATTCCTTTTACTTCAATATCTATTTTCTTATTAAACCATACTCTATTTAATACATATTCTATGAACTTTAAACCTTGAAACATGGCTCTGCTCTCTTCCTTCTTTGCACTTGTATCATATACTATGACTTTATATCCTAATGCTATATCTAATAAAAAGTGATAATCTAAATCTAATATAATCTTATCCCATAAATGTCTTTCACATGCACAACTTTGTATTCTTACAAAATTAAAGTCTATATTTTCACTATCCTCCAAGAATTCAATTCCATTGGTTAAGTTAAGATAATGTTTTACTCCTTTATATTCTGGTTCATCAGGATAAAATTTACATCCCCCTTCATAGCTAGTTCTATAACAAATAAACATTCCCATATCTTACCTCCTTGATATTATTATAACATATTTTTATATTTTTGTCAATAGTTTTTTTTATTAAATTATTAAATATTTATCTATGTATGTACGGTTTTGTGTAAAAATAGGTATATTCTTATCAATGACCCACCCCGTTTCAGTCTTAATAGCACAGCTTCCTCTTTTGAAACAAGGATTGTAATTATTAAAATTGATGCCTTTTTCAGTAAATAACATTTCTTGAATTTCATTACATTTTTTACCGTTCAACTCTTTGTAACTAAATTCACTTTGTCCTGCTGATTGAATTGCATTTCGAGTTGCATCCTGTTGTCTCCATATAAAATAGTTACATACTTCTTCTTTAGGTAAATTAAATGCCCTACTATCAAAGGTCGCTCTAAATTCTTTGTCTTCCCATAATTTTAGTAATTTTGTAATTTCTCTGTAATTTTCGTTGCTCAAAAACTCAAAGTCTAATTCTATTTGTTTTTCTAATTTATTTATAAATTCACTAACTAATTTATTGAATTGTTGAGTAGCAAGACTAGCAGAAATTGAAACAAATTTACATAAATTATTATTAAACCAGCTTGAGCTTTCAATATTATCAAAATCTGTTATCAATAAAGAGATTTCATCTGATTGTGTATATCCCATCTTGCAACCTTGAATATTATCACATAAAAACAACATAGTTTGCTGCATAATATCCATTAGCCTATCATCAAATGGTCTTTTCAAACCCTTTGTAAAGCTATGAAAAGCTCTTCCGTCTATTCTTATTATTACTGGGGTACGCTTAGTTAAATAAAATCTACTTACTTGTTCATATTCTTTCATCCTTTTTCCTAGTTCCATTTTTATTCCTCCTTTTTATTTCTTTCTTGAATAATACTGATAATAGATATAATTATATTTCCAATTGCTAAAATTGGTATGCTAATTATCCAAGACAAACCTATAATCATTCCTTCACATATATCTGATATGATTACACTTGCACATAAATATTCTCTATCAGTATATAAATTTACTATTGTTAATGCTATAAATGAAATAATACTTATTACTATATATTCTTTCATATTATTCACTCTCCTTTTCTATATATTCAGGTAAATTAGCTATACTATCTAATTCACTTTCTGAATATACTCTCTCTTTATATTTTCTTTTTTTCATTGCATCTATCTTATTATTTAAAATATTTTTGGCTGTAATTGTATTAGTTAAAGTAAATAATTGCTTTATATTATTCAATAATTCTAAAATATCTTCTACACCTCTCCTCTCCCTTCTTACTTTTTGTAGCTCTTTTAAAATTCTAAATCCAGCTACACTATTTACATTTTTAAATTCAACATAATGTAAAATATCTTGTTGCTTACTGTCTACATTACTCATCTTCTGTGAATATTCATCTAATATTTTTTTATATAACTTCTTTACATTATCTAAGTCTTCAATCAAATTATTTATATCTTCAGTTATTTTTAATTCTACTTCTTGGCTATTTTTCATATATCCTTCCTCCCTATGTTTCCAACTAATGGGGTGGGTTTTCGACCCCATTTTGCTTTTCAAAAAATTACTTTTGCTTTTGAAAAAACTACTTTTGGTTTCATTTTATTATTATATAATATTTATTTTTTTTTATTATTTATCTTTTCCAGAATAAATAAATTTACTATTAAGTTCATCATTTCTCTTTATCAATTCTACTACACTATTATTATCAATCCTGTCAATATACATATATCTGCAATAATTTCCTATTCTTTCATCCGTTTCTGTAAGTATATTTCTTAAGAAAGCCTTTCCAGCTTCTATTTCTGATGTTCTAAATTTTAAGAAATCTATATTTCCTTTGATGTTTTTAATTTTGAAAACTTTCTTATTATTATCTCTTATCTTTATTGTAATAGGAAACGCCCCAATTCTCATATTAGACAAATAATCTTTTGATTTCATAACCCTATCCATTAACTTATCTATATTTTTTCTATAGTAAATGTCAATAATTTCTATATCAAACATTTCTTTATAATAATGTTTTAATTTTTGAATTTCAAAAAGAAAATTTGCTTTTTCATTTTCATTCATTGTTTCCAAATATTTAAAATCTGTTTTTCTTTTCATATTTTTTTTCTCCTTTCTTTTTTTTCTGTTTTTTTACTGTGATTTTATTATAACATATTTTTTAAAAATTGTCAAGTTTTTTTTATCTTATTTTTTTTTATTTTTTTTATTATTATATTACACGGGGATTTTTTTATTTTCTTGTTACAGGTTTTTTGTAATTTCCCAAAATCTCGGGGAGATTTTTTATTTTCCTGTTACAGGGTTTCTATTTCTTCAATATTTTCAAGGAACTTTTTGCGTTTTATGTATTGTAAGTATAAAAGTTTACATAACTTTCAGCTCTCAATATCTTGCCACCCATATTGTTTATTCAGATACCATTCAGACGCACGACAATATAGTTTATTTCTGTTTTTATAGATTAGTAATGTAATTATATGTCTAAAATATAAAATGTCTTAAAATCAATTTTAAAGGCTAATAAATATATTCATATAAGATTATAATAAAATACTTGTTTTAATCTACTTTTATGTGTAGGCATATAAGTATATGTCTTTATTATAAAAACGCCTTAAAATCAATCCTCGTGCGTTTCAGCTATATATTATTTTCAATGTGCAAGAAAACAAAAAAATGGACTACGATTATTTTCTTTCAAATAACCATAGCCCATTTGCTATTTTTTACCTTTTTATAGATAAGGTAACAAAAATCTATTCAACTGTAATTATATTATAACATAAATTTATATATTTGTCAAGATTATTCTGTAATTTTTTCAAAATCTGTACTATTTAAAAAGTCTTGTAACAATTCTATCTCTTTTAAGTCATCAGCTATATTCTGTAAAGTTCTGCTATTTAAAATCTCATCACTATCTCCATTTAAAATGTGAAATAGTCTATCTTTTATATTGTCCTTGCTAATATCTAAATGTTTTAAAAATAGTTGTCTTTTATCCATATAAACCTCCTATATATTTATATTATACTCAAACTCTTCTATTTGATAATTATTAAAATTTTTGAAATATTGTTTGCAAAATTTTTCTGCTTCACTATATGTATTGAACCAAATAGCCTCACTTTTTTTATCCCACTTGCAACTATTTCCCTTGTCTGCCCTTAAATAAAGCTTTCCGTTAAATTTTGTATTCATAAAAATTCTAAAAAATATTTCCATATTTATTACCTCCTCAATTTCATTATAAGTATATTACCACAAATAAACCTATTTGTCAATACTTTTTTTTAAAAAAAATAATATTTTTTATGGTTTACATAATATTTATTTTTTTGCTCGTTGAGTGTTTCACGCAACTGACTTTTTTGAAGTTGTATGTATTCCTTATCTTTATTATACATATATTATAACATATCTTTATAAAATTGTCAATACTTTTTTTTGAAAAAAAACAAAAAAAAGAATAAGGGATAACCCTTATTCAAAATCTTTTTCAGTTGGTGTATATTCTTTTATCCTTTTTTGTTCTTCTAAATATAATCTATTATATTCTTTTAAATTGTTACAAATATTCTCCAGTTCATCTATATTCATTGGAAAATTGAATATATTAACCTTTTTTAATTCTTCCTCTAACTGATTTCTATATTGCCAACTTTTTTCTCCTATACTCTTTATAAATGTTTCAAATTCTATTCCATTTATAATATATTTTCTATATATCAAGTCTACACATTTTGTAAAACCAGCCTTTTCCCATTCAACATTCTTTTCATAAATATATAAAATGTATCTCGTTTCTCCCCAACTATCTTTATTGGAACTGATTACAAAATTTATTTTCTTTGTAAAATCTACTTTTCTTTTCAAAAATGTTTTTCCATTAAAATTTAATAGATTATCTCCCATAGGTGTTAAATCTAATATTTCTACTATCTTTCCATTTTCATTATATAATACAATACTATCAACTCTTAAATCTCTATTATTTATATCTAAATAAAATATATTCAACCAATTCTCTTTCCTAAAAAATGTTGTTCTTTCCATTTTTTTTATACCTCCTATTATATTATAAATTACATTTGTTTTATTTGTTTTTGTATAGTTTTGAATAATCTTATTTGTCCTTTTTTCTTTTTTATTACAATTTCTCCACCACATTCGTTCAATATGTTCATACTTTCAGCATACATATTTTTTAATTTTTCAGCAAAATCTTCCCACTCTTTTTTTGTATCTTCCATTTTTTACCTCCTATTTTTATATATTTATACATAATATTCTACCATCTTTTAATTCAAAATAGCCTTCACCTTCTAGTAAATTTTCTCCCAACTCATCATAATCAATATAATCTTGTAAAAAATATGGTATATCATAATTACTATCAAGAAAATCATACGCTAAATTATAAAGACTATCGTAACAAAAATTCAATTCTGCATTTTCGTATTCTCTGTATTCTGCTATAACCTCTAATAAATCATCTAGTTCTATATCTTCTCCATTATCTTCTATGATAGATATTAAAAATTGCTCTTGCTTTCCGTTCAATTTCATAGTATCAGTAGTAAAGCCACCATTTTCATTTAAAAAATTATATATTTCTTTTATAGTCATATTAAATCACTCCTATTTTTTTTGTTTTCTATATATTATCATATTTTTATAATTTTGTCAAGTATTTATTAAATATTTTTAAATTTTATATTATAACTTAAAATATCAATTTCACAGTCAAATTCTTTTTCTAATTCGTTTATAAGCTTTTTTCTATCTTCTCTATAAATTTCCTGGTTATAATAAGGATTAGTGAGTGCAATATCTTCAAAATGTTCAAGTCTATTTATTATATAATCTTTTATATTAGATTTATTCATTTTATCCATTTTTTTCCTCCTATAAAACAATTATAGTTTTTTCTTGTCTATCTACTAATTCATATTGTGTATTATCTTTATATTTTGTGTCTATTTCTTTAATATGATTTATTATACTATTTACTGTATCCATATTTTTACAGTAAAGAACTGGTCTACACTCTGTTGTTTGTATTATAAATCTAAAACTTTTATTTTTATCATTTAATAAACATATTTCCTTTTTCATACTTTTACCTCCATATATTAAAAATTATCTAATTCATTCCATAGTTCTAAATCTATTGTTTGCCATAGATAATCATTATTCATAATATTTTCTGCCATATTATTTATTTCTTCCATTGAAAAGCTTTTATTTTCAAATCTTTCACTATTATTTATTATAGTTTCAATAAGTAAATATACCCAATACTCTGTTCCATTTGTAATAACAAAGTCGTTATAAACCTCTTCCAATTCTTCTAAATTTATTTTATTACTATCTTTTTCCATAAAATTATCTCCTCTCTCTTATTTAATTTTCTATATACTATCATATATTTTTAATTTTGTCAAGTATTTTTTATTCTTCTTTTATTAAATAATAATTCCTAAATGGTAAATTATCTCCAAATAGTATATAACTTATATCAGTTGTTTTATTTTCAAAATCAATTTTTCCCGTAGGTATACTTTTTCTTATTTTACAATTATAATATTTTTCAATATATTCTTTTGCTTTTTCATTTATGTTCTTACAATTTTTTCTTACATTAAAGTCTCCCATAAAGCTATTATTTTCTTTTAAAAAAATTTTAATCTTCATAATTATATCCTCCCTATTTTATAACTTAAAATCCTCTACATTACAAAGCCAAATTGATAAATACTTTTTACCACTTTTTTTTATTATTTTAGTGTTTACATAATTAAGTCCTGTCTGTTTTTTCATTTTTTCTACCTCTTTTTTATCTTTTTTACTTTTTATATCATCTTCACTAAAATTACCAACAAAAATTTCTGACTTTACCATTTTTTTCCTCCTTTATTCTTCTATCATATAATTTACAATAATATCTTTTAATTCTATTTCATAATATCTATCCCAATTTTCTTGGTATCCACTAAACATAATGATATTTTTATATGGTACAGATATTTCACTTTCTACATTTTCTTCATCTTTTATAAAACCTTGTTTTAATCCTTTATTTATTTGATTATTGAAACATTTTAAAGCTTTTTCATAGTCTGTAAATACACCTATTATATTTGTAGCATTACACCCCTCTAATATTAAATCTCCATAATTACTTTCATAAACAACATAATTTTTCATAATCAATTTCCTCCTTGTTTGATTTCCTATATACTATCATATTTTTATAATTTTGTCAATATATTTCTATATATTTTTTAGATTATATTTATCCCAAATAAAACTCATTATATCTTCATACATACTATTAGCATAATCGCTTTTCCATTCTTCCTTGTCTTTACGCCATTTCAAAGCTATCATTACTATTTCATCTTTTGTAGTGTTATATAATTCTGCAAGTGCTTTTTCGTCTCCCTCTTCCATAAACAATTCTGCTATAAATAATCTTGTATTTTCTTCCATTTTACCTACCTCCTTTGTATGTCATTATATTATCATACTTTTATCGTTTTGTCAAGTGCTTTTTTTTAATTTATACAAATTTCTTTTTAAAATAAATTAAATCACAATTTCTATTATTTATAAGAAAAATAATATTTTCAAAAATTTCAGGAATTTTTGTTTCATATATTCTCTCTTGATATTTAATAAAAACTATATCTTGATAAATTTCATCTTCTTGTAATAATTCAATTTCTTCTAATGGATAGTCCCAGCAAGTCTCTTTATCATATACTTTATTGTCTAACAATAATGTTTTATCTTCTACATTTAAAATTACCATTATTTTTTGCCACCCCTTGCTTTTATATTAGTTCTTAATATCTTTACTATCTCATTATGAATACTATTTATATCAGTAGTTTTAAAATTTTCATTTCCAAAAATTCCGTTTGTTTTTACCTCATTGTTTATATACTCTCTTGCAAACCATTCGTAACCAGTTAAACAATTTATTAAGTTCATATCTGTTGCAAAATTTTTATATTCTTTTATTATCTTTTCTTTATTCCCTTTTAAATAAATCATTTTTAATACCTCCTATCCTTAACTTGCTTGCATTATATCATATTTATATGTATTTGTCAAGTATTTCTATAATATTTTTTATATTTTTTTCATTTTATATATATAAGCCCTTTTCACGCTAGTTCCTAACATAACTTGCATTTTGTCAAAATCAAAATAAAATTTTATTCTATTTACCTTTACACTATTTGTTTTGTTCTTGATAGCATATTCAACTGCTAATTTAAAATATTTCTTTTCTGTTTGTGTAACATATTTTATATCGCTATTTTCTAAATCTAAAACATACATTTTATATTATCTCCTCTCTTTGAATTTTCTAAAGTATATCATAAAAAATATCATTTGTCAAGTATTTTACAAAAAAAAGATAAAAGTTTTTTTTACTTTTATCTTATATATGTTTATTTATTTTGTTTTTGATATTCTACTGCTGTTCAAATAGTCGCCCAATTCTCTAAAGTCTGTATCTGTATAATATTCAAATTGTATGCAAGGGCAATCCTCACAAACCCAAATAAATGTTCCGTTATGTTCTATATATTTCATTCTTCCACCACATAAATTACATTTTACCTCATAATCATTTTCCATATAACTTTTCCTCTCTATCAATTAAATTATTATTTAAAATTCAATTTCCGTAAATCCTATATTATTATTTATTTCTTGTATCTTATCTGCAAAAATTCTTTGTATTTCTTCTCCCACTTTGTCTAGTCCTATAAAGTACAAATGGCTATCTAAACAATTCGCAAATATTTCAAAATCATCTTCCCCATTGTAATCTTCTTGCAAATAAGTATTTGTGTTATTTTCTAACCACTCATCAATAGCATTTGCCAATTCACTTTTTGCCATTTCTAAAATAATTGAATAAAAATCATCTATATTTAAAAATTCTAAACCACCCTGTCTAAATTTTATTTCTTCTATTATATCTTCCCAGTCATAGTTTGTTTTAGATATATCCTCCCAGTCTGCATAACCTCCACCAAACAATGCTATTAAAATTTTTTCCATAAATTTACCCTCCTTGTTTTTTTTTATTATACCATAATATTTATCTTTTTTCTTCCTCCTTTTCTTTTATCTCTTTTCTTATGCACTCTTTTATTTCTCTGTCGTCCATTCCCCAGACGCCATATATATAATTGTCTGTGTTTCTATCGTAAACCTCATAACATTCATCAAATGCAAATGGCGTAACCTCATATACTACATTGTCAACCTCTAACTCAAATGTCAAACCATATTCATAGGATACTGACTGTATTAAATCTTCAAAACCTGTGTCATAGTCAAACTGTAATACAATATTATCTGTATAATTTCCTCTTATATCTCCTCCCAAATGGAATGATACTACTACAATATATTTATTATCTTCTAATAATTCATAAGTCGACCAGTTAAAATCATTCTGCACATTGCCACTATGATTATATGTATTATCACTACCCCAAAATTTTGCCTGTCCTTCTTCTACTAATTCGTCATAATAACTAGTTTCATCATAATAATTAAAATAATAATATCCATTATTTTTTTCTTCTATAATTTTATTTGTTTCTTCTGTAATCCCTATTTCATAATCTTTTAAAGCGTCCAATATGTAGTCTGTTGGTACTAGATATTTAAGGTCTATATCAGGTCTTTCCTGTTTATACCACTTGTCGTTTCTTTCCTTTAGCATTTGCCTTATTTCTTCTAATCTTTTTATCACTTATCATCTCTCCTCTCTATGTCTGTAATTATATCATAAATTAGTAGTTTTGTCAATATATTTTTTAAAATTTATACAAGAACTTTGTGTCTAGTATCTTCTAAAATATCTATTACACTACTTTTACTAATATAAAAATTATCAAAAATATTTGTTTTGTTAAGTGCATAAAGTACTGTATAATCATTGTTATATTTATCTTTAATTAAAAACTTTTTTAAAAAAGGTTTAAAATCAAATTCATAACCCATTAGTCTATATTTCCCAACTTTTAGATAAGTTGCCCCAAATTGTTGTTTGCTTAATTCTTTATATAACTTTTTAAATTCTTTGTAGTTCCCATTTTCTGCAACCTCTAAAGTTTTGTAAACTAAACTATCGCTAATATCTGCATTTGTATCTGTAAACTTATACATATTATTTAAAACTTTCATATTATATTCCACCTTTCCTAACTTTTGACTTATTATATCATATATTATAAAGTTTGTCAATACTTTTTTAGAAAAATTTTCATTTTCTTTAATCTGCTTGTATTCTAATAAGTTCTTTATTTGTATTGAATATGTAGTCATCGTCTGTATCAGCTACACTACAATTTTGTAACTCACTTATATTTCCGTTTTCATCAATAGAGATAGCCATTATAGTATTTCCGTTATAATCTTCTATTTCTATAACTTTATTAAGAATATTATCCATATTTTATTCCTCCTATTCCTTTTCTTCTACCATATAATAAATTGTAAAGCCTCCCATTGGATTATCTGCTAATTTTAATACATCGTTAGGATAATAGTTTTCTTCTAAATCATTTACAACCTCTTGTATTGCATTTAATTGTATTATTTTTTCTTCTATTTCCATATCTTTATCGTTTAAGTTTTTTGCTAGTTCACATAATAAATATTTTACTAATTCTTGTTCTTTTCCTATAATTCCGTCTCCGTCCTCTATTATTACAAAATTTTCCATTTTCTTTTCCTCCTTTATTTTAATATTCATAATAATATTTCATATCTAAAAATAGAATTTTTATGTAAATCAGTTCGCCTATTTCAGTTCTTTCAACTTTTTTTATTTGCAATGTATAAGATACTATGCTACAAAAAGCTATAAATAAAATCAATATTACTATTATTATTCTAATTATTTTCTTCAATTATTTCAACCCCTTTGTTCATTTCGCAAAAACAATTTATAAAATTCTCAAAGTTAGTTTTTAATACACTTATCAATTCATCAAATGTCTTTTTACTGTATCTTTTAGTTGTTTTAAAATGTTTATACACTAACTGTTTACTTGCCACAAATTTTGTTCTTATATTATTCTTATTACATAATTCAAAGTATATTGTATATGTGCCATTATAACATAATGTGATACTAATTATATTTCCTTTTTCTTCTTCTTCTATATTATCTCTATAATCATTACAAGATATAAAATATCTTTCACTATGATAGTTATTACAACTATGCTCACTATATAATTTTGCTATATATAACTTATATGTTGCATTATCAAAGTCAAAAGCTCTTAAATTTATTTTTTTATCCATTGTTTTATCCTCCTTATCTGTTCTTGTCCTCTCTCTCAATTTCCTATATATTATCATACTTTTTTAAAAATGTCAATAGTTTTTATAAAAATATTATAAAATATTCTGCTCTATTAAATCAATAACTGTGTTTTCTAATTTTGCAAATTGTACTATTATTACTTTACTTGTTTTTCTCTCTTTTATTACTATCATATATTCTTCATTTTCATATACTATATTATAGCAATAACTACTATCTAAATTAGTTATACTTAAAACACCTTTATTTAAAGATATTCTTTTATGTGAAAATTCCCCAATTTTCTGTCCTATCCTTTCATATAAACGACTAATAACAATATTTTCTATCAAATTTTTATCTTCAAACATTTTAATCTTCCTTTCTTTTTATTACTTTTATTTTAAAAGTCCTAAAATTCTTTCATTGCCTGCCTTGTATCTTCTATGTAAATTATCTTCAAGCGTAACAAAACATTCCCCTACACTTATAACCTTTAGCCCATATTCAACAACTATTTCTGTATAACTAGAACGCCACTTTGAGCTTGCATTCCAAGTTTTAGTTGTTTCATATACTATATTTACTTTTTGATTTATAAAATCTTTTATTGTTTTTGTACTTGTCTTATTTCCAAAGTCATTAAATAATTTCTTTTTATATTCTGTTTCAACTATTTTCTTTTTTAAGTCTCCGTCTTGCAATTCAACTATACTTTCAACTATACTTTCAATTTTATTATATTTTTCTTTTTTCATTGTTATCATAATCAATTACCAACCTTTCCTACATACTTAAATTTATTCCATTTTCAATAAAATATTTCATATCGTTATAAATTCCAAATGTTCCAACGCATTCTTTTTTTTCATTGTATAAATAATATGTATCAAATTCCATATCTAATTCCCTTGTTTTTTCATAATACCAAGTTCCAAATTCTTTTTTTACTCTTAATTTTTTTATCATTTTAATTCCCTCTTATAATATATATCCTCCCCACTTTTCAACATATAGGGTGGGTTTTCAGCTCAAATCTCGTTTTCAAAAAACTATTTTTACTTTTGAAAATGCTACTTTTAATTTCATTTTTATTTTTTTCTACTTTTAATATAAAATATTACTATATCTAAAATTAAAATCTAAAACTTTTTTTACATTTTCATTATATTCGTCTAATTTTTCTAATAATTCAGCATATTCTTTCATAACTCTTTTTTCTTCATTTTCTACTTTAAAAAGTAAATCTTCATTAAATCTATTCAAGCCACTTAAATATAATTCGTTTTCTGTAATTTCACTTTCCCAACCAACAACTAAATCTATTTGTTCTTCTAATTCAGTTTCTTCTACTTGATATTTTACAATTTTATAAAAATATTCTTCATTTGTCAAAATATCGTTCGTGTTGCTTTCATCAATAAACACAACATATTTTTCTGTATATCCATTTTCTTCAATTATTTTTACTATTTCTTTTTCTACTTTTCTGTCTATTTTTACTTTTCCTAATTATTTCAAGCTTTCAATAATTTTACAGTCAAGTTTTTTTAATTCAAATCTCTTTTTTATCTTTTCCATTTTCCTATCTAAATCCTCTTTTATTAATATTTTAAAATCCATTTTTTTATTCCTCCCTTTTCAATTTTCTATATCTTATCATATTTTTTGTTTTTTGTCAATAACTTTTTTATAATTTCTAAAACAATTTTTATCTATTATATTACATACAACAACCAAAATTATAATGCAAATGCTTATTGATAAATTTCAAATACATAATTTACAATTGAAACGTAATAATTTTGTACAAAAAAAGTGTCGATCATTTTAAATCGACAGTTTAAACTATTTTGATATTTACGTGTTTATAACAAATTGTTTATATTTTCTACAATAATTTTAATAACAATTCCATGATTCCTTTTGACATAACTAAATTCACTTGTGACATCAATATTAAAACGCAAAAAAATGTTCCAAATAACTCATTAGATATATGAGTAATTATATATGAAAATTCATCCAATTTTTCAACTATATTATTGCATTGTATACCTATCTGCAGTGTACATAAAAACATTGATACAAAATTTTATTACATCAATTATTGCTTCGTATTTATTACCATCTTTTTTTACACCTTCAATTAAAACACATCCAGTATATTTACTATTTTTGTTATTAATGTGACCATATGTTATTTCACCATTTTTATTTTTGTATTCAAATCGTATATCATTTGCATGTATTATTTTTGATAAAGCATCGTCAAAGTCTATACTTGCTCTAGTATCGTTTAAATAATTTCCAATAGTTGTGTATTTAACTAGATTATTAATAGCAACATTATAGCTTTTATTCTTTTCTGATTCCCTTCTCATAAAAATTGCTAATTCTATTAGTTTTTGTATATTTTCTTCATTAACAAATTCAAAGTAATTCGTTATCTCAAAATATTCATATTCTTCTTCAGGCTTAAATTCTCTCTCTAATGGTAAAATTTTTTCATTTATTTTTTCAAAAGAAAAAATATTTTGTAATAGTCTTAAGGCTTTTTCAGTAATTAAATCCATTTAATAACCTTCTATCACAGTCTTCAAATTCATACATTCCTATAGTTATTTCAGATGGTGTTTTATTTCGCCCCATATCATCACCCCTTTACTTAATTTCATTATTTTAAAAATATTCTTGTCAATTATCTAATAATTATTTCATGAAATTCATCAACAATATGTTCATCATTCATATATTGTTTTAATTCTTTTTGCAGATGCCGCTTGTTGAAAAAAGAAATTCCGGCAGCACCGGATGCTTTGATCATCATCCATGCTTTCATGAAGGCATCGTTCTTGCCGTCTTTTCCATAACGTTTTTCCAGCAATTTCATACGGTAATTATCATTTGGAAGATCCAGCCCCCGGCTGATCGCCTGAGCG